>OASQ01000035.1_pt1 | contig 120794 bp, 128 predicted proteins | sample 1475771 | NCBI WGS metagenome assembly OASQ01 (sample SAMEA2579910, study PRJEB22360) | human gut metagenome | reverse complement strand
CTTTCTACTCAAAAGGCCCAGCGATTTGTGCAACGGTTGAAAATTAAGCGCTTACCTTAAATCACCAAGAAATTTTGATATTTTTTATAATAAAAATAGCCGGGGGTTCCGACTATTTTTTTACAGATGTATTAATTGGGTTATATATTTTGGCGTTTAAGAAAAAAAGCAATTAGTAGTTTAGTGGACTTTTTTGTATTAACATACTCAAACCACTCAATTGTTGCATGATATATTTCGTCCTGAGAATCTGAGATAATATTAATAAAATCCCCGTTTTCCAACTTAGTATAAAGTGGAAGAATTTTTGGGCTGTTGTTGATAAAAGCACCTTTTGCACAATAACCAATATCTGGGTGTAAATAAAAAGCAAAATCCAAAGCGGTAGAGCCACGCTCAATATGATGTGGTGTATTGCTTCTATCATAAACTACTATTTGCTTATCGACACCAGAAAACATTTGTTCATGACGAAAATGAATGTTTGCAGATGCTCCGAAGCCATAAGTGTTTTTTAGATAAACGGTTTTGGTTTTCAAAAACAATCGATACCTGCAATAGAAATAGTCCTCTAGCAGTAGATATGTATCGCTTTTATCCGAAACACTTTGGTAATCTATTATTCGTATTTTTAGCGGGTGTAGTATATTTTTGTAAAATTCAATAAATGAATCCATTGCTAAAGAATTATCGGCATCATTGAATACTAATGTTATATCAAATAGCGGAATGTTATATTTATTTAAATATTCATTTGGGTCGGCTGATATATCAGGATTAAATCCAAGGGAACACAGTTGCCTATAAATACTAATCAGTTTTCTGGCTTTAAATTTATATGAAATGGTTTTGTATTTAATAGGTATCAAATCTATTTCTTTAGAGAATAAATTTCTGCTATTAAAACATTCATCAAAGACTTTCCTCGTTTGAGCAATAGTTTGAGTATTGGTGCGGAGGAGTTGATTAAAACGAACAGAAATAGCATCATATAAGGTGGGATTTTCAATCCTAAAACATTCATTTTCTAAAGAATCTAATAAATAGCGAACCCCTTCTTCTCTGGCTATTTCAAGTAAAATTTTGTTACTTTTTGACATATGCGATAAAGATAAGACGGGGGTATGAGTGTTCTGTAAAACATCAATACGATCTGCAAGTTTAATATATAATGCGGTTTTGAAAGTTTCACTTTGGTTTTGTAAATTTATTGGCTTGATTGATACTGTTGTATTTTCAATAGTACTATCCAATTCACCATAAAATTCTATTATATTAAAAATTTCAAGATTGTTTATATATGATTTTATAAAGGCTATATCTTCTGCAGATAAAAGATTTACTTCATGTAATAAAGCTGCTGCAATTACTTCGGAATTAAATCCCATTTTAGCGATGATAATGCTTACTCGTAATAGATGTTCTACATTTGTGGCAGTTTGCTTTTTTTGTAAAATCTTTAAAATATCATATGCTTTGGTAATATTATTTTTATTGTATAGTCCATGAGCTTGTGCTGTATGAAGTAATTTATTATATAATTTTTCTTGTGTTGACATTTTATCTATCCTTTTTTTGAATATCTTTTTATTAAGTGATACCAGTCATCATCCTTATCTGACGATACTTTTTTTATACGGAACAAATTGGAAGTAACAGTTTCATCAACAAACTTTTCTAATAAAGATTGGATGAGATAAGTTTTTTGTTCATCAGAAAAAGGTACGGATGTTAGGGAGGCTTTTGTATATAAGTTTTTAAAAGCATTTATTAATTCTAATGTTTCATTATACATATTTAAATTAATGTGATTAAACTGTAGCTCTCTTGCAATTTCGTCTAGAGATATTGTTAGAGGATATCTCGATAAAGCCACACACTGTATACAAGGATCTAAGTTGAATCCTTTTGAAACAGAATTCATTGTTCCGATACCTCCGATATATGTAGACTGTTCAGAATTTGGGTTTTTTAATATGATTAGTGAGCAGTCTCTGTAATTGTGATTAAGGCTAATAAAAATATTATCAGGTGAAAAAGTAACGTTGCCCTTATAATAATTGGTCTTACTAGTTTGAGCATAGGTTTTGTGAATTAATTGTATTTCCTGAGTTCCTTTATAAATATTGTTGCTTTGAGTAATAGAATTATATATGTTTTCTAGCATTGTGGAATCAAGATTGAAGCATGCAAGTGCATCTACAATGTTGGATGATTTTGAGTAAAGTGTAAGCAACCCCATTCGTAAAGCTTGTGCAGGAATAATACAGTTTTTGCTATCTTGTGTGCTGGTGGTGTAATAGTACAGTATATAAGTGCCTAGATACTTTTTTATATTTGAGGGAATGAAAAAACTAGGTACTGCAGCCATTTCTTGTTGTATTTCATCGGCTGATAAAAGTTCTGAGGTAAAGGTGTCAATAGAAATGTTATATTTGTTTTTCAAATACAGTAAAAAATCTAGTGACGGAAGAGTGGCGTTGTTTTCATAACTAGATAAGGTTGGGGTTGAAATGTTTGTTTCTTTGGCGAAATCCTTTTGGCTTTTGTTTAATACATCGCGCAAAGTTTTGATATTTTGTCCAATTGTGTTAGAATTTTTAATCATAGTCTTTCCTCTGTTTCTTTATGATATAGATATTATAGTTTATTTTATGATATATATCAAATTTATTTTATGCGAAAAATGGCATTAAATCAAATAGAAAAATAGATAAAGAAAATTATATATATTAAAGAGAATTTGATTATTTTAAGCCTTAATAAAAATATTTAAAATATAAGATAAAAAAAACAATATAGAAAAACAAAAGAAAAATATAAAAATGGGAATATAACGTTGACGCGACTGGATAAATATGTTAATCTTGAAACAAGATATAAAGAAAAGGAGGGGATATCATGTCACATGTAAATAAGCAGATGATTTCTTTCTTTTTGACAACGGATTGCAATTTGCGATGTGTGTATTGTTACAATTGCAATGAAAGAGAGAAACAGGAAACGAAAACTTTGTCTTTAGAGTTTGCGAAAAAAGGATTGGAATTATTTTTTAAAACTAATCCAAGCAGGCATATTAGATTCTATGGACCAGGTGAACCTACTCAAAAAATTCAGCTAATGAAGGAAATTACCGAGTATGCATATGAATTGGCAGGGAATAATTTGAGTGTTGAGTTGCAAACAAATGGAGCATTTGGGAAAACGGCCAGGGAATGGATAGCCCAAAATGTAGATATTGTTTGGGTATCATTTGACGGACCGCCGGATATTCAGAATGCAAATCGTCCTTTTCCCCAAAAGAGACCTTCAGCAGGGGTTATTGAAGAAAATGTCAAGTACTTACTTGCTAATAAAAAGAAGGATGGCGGAATAATTGGTGCAAGAATAACGATTTCGGAAAAAAACATCAATAGACAGAAAGAGATGATAGATTATTTCTTGAGTTTAGGAATTACATATATGTGGACAGATCCTCTTTTCCCAGAGGTAACAGATATTCCTGTATGTAAAGATGAAAGTAGAAAAGATAGTAAACTTTTGGATATGAATGAATATGCTGAGAAATATATTGAGGCTTATTATTATGCAAAAGAGAAAGGCGCATTTTATGGAAGCTTTTTAGCATGCAATTTTGATGGTTCTTCAGAATATCATTGTAGAGCATGTACTCCTGTTCCGCATCTTACTCCTGATGGATACATATCAGCTTGTGATATGGTAACTTTTGGAGAAAATGCACATCATATGGAAGTGTTTGTTATTGGAAAATGGGAAGAAAAAGAAAAAAAGATTGTTTTTTATCCAGAAAGGATAGAGGCGCTTCAGAATCGAAAGACAAGCAATATGGTACACTGTAAAAACTGTTCAGTAGCTGAACATTGTGGCGGATATTGCTTGGGGGAGGTTGTAAATGAAACGGGAAATTTATATGGTCAAAAAGCTTCACATTGCATTGCAATTAAAAAGATAGCGAGAGAAGTGGGATTTTCAAAAAATCCTTATAAGTATTTACACCCATAAAGAAAGGATGGTAGTGATATGAGTAAAACAGTTGTGGTTAATGGAGCAGCGTGTGCAGGATTTGGTGAGGAGACGATGCGTAAGTTGGTAAATCAGGGAGTAAAAGTAATCGGTTTTTATTTTCCTGAGGATAGTGTGCGGGCACAGGAATTGAAAAAAGAATTTCCTGAAAAGACTTTGAGTTTGATTGCAATAAAAGCCTATGATAGAGAGAGCGTCATGGCAGGTATTCATAGTATTAAAGATGAGATTGATGGTTTTGTAAACGCTCATTTTATTTTTGAGATGGACGATATAAATGACTTTGACTATTTGAAGGCAGAAAAAGTTTTCTTTGCGAATTATCATATGCCTTTACTAATGGCAATTGAGCTAAAGAAAAAAATGAAAAAAGCATCGTCGGTAGTAATTGTAACAAGTACGGAATCAGAGAGAGGTTCCTATGGTGGTATTTCTTATGCTGCATCTAAAGCGGCAATGCATAATGCAATTAAATCCTTAGCATGTAATTGGGGTAAAGAGAGTATTCGCGTAAATGCAGTAGCAGCAGGATGGATTGGTGGGGAAATGGATACTGATGGCCCGTTTGAAGTATCAATGAATATTACTCCTTTAGGAAGATTAGGACGAGCAGAGGAAGTGGCAAACGTGGTGGCCTTTTTGCTTTCCGATGAAGCAAGTTTTGTAAATGCACAGACACTTTTTGTTGATGGAGGGTACTTATGTGTTGATGATATTGCAAAATATGAATATGAGGAAGCTCAGAAGGGTTGTTAAGGAATGCGGGGTGGATAAATTGTGAAATCTTATGTTTCAGAAAAGATTGAAATTCGTGATAGTGTTATTCACGGTAAGGGAATGTTTGCGAAGCAACATATAAAGAAGGATGAAATAGTGTTTATTAAAGGTGGACACATTTTATCGAGAGAAGAATTATTTACATCAGAAAAAATAAATAGTTATTTGCCAATTGCAGACAATTTTTTTATTGCAGCATGTTCACCAGACGAAGAAGAACAGATTAAATTATTTAATAATCATTCTTGTGAGCCCAATTGTGGTTTAAGAGGTGAAATAACCTTTATAGCAATAAAAGATATTTATCCAAATGAAGAATTGACATGTGACTACGCTTTTATTGATGATGAAGATTACAGTTTTAAATGCAACTGTGGAAGTCCTTCATGTAGGAAAGTAGTTACAGGTCGTGATTGGAAAATACCACAATTGCAGAGGAAATATTATGAGTATTTTGCAGAATATCTAAAGAAAAAAATAGACGCAGTAATGTAGTAGAGGAGGAGTTGTACATGAAAAAAATAGATGAGATGCTAGTAAGGCTATCCGCAATTGCGACAATAGCTTCTGGAGTATTAATGATATTTCAGGGTGTACAACTCCTATATATTGTTATAAATTGTGTAATGGCTGCTTTTTTGGGCGGAGTAGTAATCGTCTATGGGATAAAGCGGAGAAAAAGGCCAGAAATACAATTAAGAAAAAAATATAATGCATACTTAGAATCGAAACCCGAATACCTTCAAAAAATTACGGCAGCGGAGGCTGATGATCTAAAAGAAAGAACGGAAGCGGCAATAAAACACGCTGGTAGAAATAGAAATTTCGATGATAAGGTTTATTACCTTTTATTGTACACGTTGTTTTATACAGCAAAGAAGGAAATATGGTCAGTTTCAATTATGGATGATGCAGAATGGGTTGATACATTAGAAGAAAGAATCTATTTAGAAGCAAATCTTAATGTTCATGAACAGAAGATTCATTTGAAAAGAATTTTTATAGTATCAAGAAATGATGCAGGACGTAAACTTAATGTTTACCAAATTAGAGATTTTATTCAGAAAAAGAGTCAGTATATTCATTTATTTATTGTATTCAAAGAAGATCTGGAAGATGCATTATTGCGTGATATAGGTAGTGGATTTATAGCATTTGATGATTTTACAGTTGCTTGTGATGTTTTTTGGAATAATGAAATTAGAGGTTGTTTACTATTTGATGAAATGGATATAAAACGATATAAAAAAATATTTATGGAAATGGATAATCATTTAGTTCCTTTAAATCGTAAAGAATGGACTAAATGGTGTGGAAAATGGTAATAAACAGTATATGAGATAAAAGACCACAGGGGTGTGCCTCTGTGGTCTTTTAAAAACAATGAAAAATATAGTGACTCCATTTATAAAACTGACATTAGAAATAGTAATGCTTTTGCCAGTTTTTCCTTTTGTATGAAGAAGGGAGACATTGTGAAAGTAGAGAATGGAAAATAAGAAGAATTGTAAATAATGAGAAAAAATTTAAAATCAAATGTCCAAAAGGGATTCAATTTGGGTATCCCATGTATTTTGAGGATTATAGGGATGATCCGCAGAAACTTCAGAAGCTGGTGGTCGATTACAGGCCACAGCCGGGATTTAAGGCGGGCGTGTCGCTGGTGGAAACAGAGCATTCGGAATATCCGGGATTTATAGCCAGGACAATGACGATTTATTTTGCCCCGGAGTGGCATCTTTCCATATACATGGATGGAAAGATGCTACTCCGGGGCAAAAGACAGAGCGAAAAGAAATTGGCGTTGATACGGCATGCTACCTGATTGAGGTCGATGGACGATATGAGGATATTAAGACAGGCGGCGATGGTTATTGAGGAGATTACCAGGAACTCTACCGTGAAATAAATGGGAAAAAATATATAGATGCCGTGATTATTTCGATAGCCATGCCTGATGAACAGTCCTTTGAGGGGATGAAGCGTCTGGCAGAGTATTTTTTTGAGGATATGAGCCAGGAGATGGTGACGAAAAAAGCAGGCAGGAAAAAGAGCAGGAAAGATCGTGAGGTTTATCCACAAGTATAATGAGGGAGGCTTGATATGGGCAGTAAAATAACGGAAATAAATAAAGAAACTTTCTGGCAGCTCATTGAAGAAACGAAAAATCAATGCGGACAGGATATGGACGCATCTATTTCCTGGATCACAAAAGAACTGCTTAGTATGCCACCGGAACAATCCCTGCAATTTCATGCGATTATACACGGGTACCGGGATGCAGCCGATAAATACGGGCTTTGGACAGTAGCCACCCTTATAAAAGAGTATGGCTGATCGGATGACGGATTTATGGATTTCAGGGCATGGCTGATCGCGCAGGGGAAAGAAATCTATATGGCGGCGTTGGAGAATCCGGATCCCCTGACAAAAGTAGATTTCCTAGTCGGGTACTATAACGTCTTATTCTACTTAATGTTTAGAGTTGGATTAGACGAATACAAGAAAAATATTCTTATTGATCGGATAAATAGTGGAGAAAAAATGATGATGAAAGATATTTATAGATGGTGCAAAAGTCATCAAGTGCCATTTTGGACGAAGTTTATTTATCGCAGAGACTTTTCGGTCACAGCTAATATATGGAATTTGTATTCATATTGTAGATTTAAATGGGAGATGGCAGGATAAGAAATAGTTTCTAAGAGTATTGCTTGTGGCGGTATTTGTAAATATATGGTAAAATATAATATCATATTTTGTCGATGTTGGGAGGCGAAAGGATGCCGTCATTAAGTCAGTCAATTATTACGAATATTGGAGCAGACTATATAGAAACATATCTGAAAAAGAAAGGATTTTCCCGGACGGATGAAGAAAAGGGGCAGGAATTAAAATATTGGGTAGATAACTTATTGAAAGAGAAAAAAATAGATATTGATGAGTTCGAAGAATTTCTATTTAGTGAATTATTTTGGGGCAAGAGAAAAACAATTCAAATATATAAGCTTGATAAGACAAAAGATTATAGATATCCTCGTGATTGGGAACTCCCACTAGAGGAAAAGTATAATATTGACTCATTAAATTTTTTTAATATTTTAGGATCAATTCCCAATAGTGAAGAACCGAGAAAAATTGCATCTGTATGTTCAGAAGAAAATCTGAAGGGCGAATTGGTAAGAATACGATTATTGTTTGCATGTTATATACAGGTAAACGGGGATAGGGGATATAAAGATTCAGTAGCTTATATACCGGTTGAGGTTGACTTTAGCAGAAAAATTATGCTGATTAAAGCATGGACAAGGCAGCAAATTGCACATGAGGAACATAAAGCGTACAGTCTTATGGACCATATAAAAAGATTAATGGGAATTGAGTTTAAGGTTGCGACAAGAAATTATATGTCAGAACATAAAAAAATTCTCTTTCTTATGAGTAAAAGCCTTATATATGAAGCATATTCTCATGTCCCGACCTATAATGAAATTGAGAACATAGATGGAGTTATAAAAAATTTTATTGAGGAAACTTTGAGTGGATTATCTCTAAGAAATGTAGAAGTTAATGAACAAGGAAAGCCTGTCTTAGCGGAGGGTGTAATGGACTTTGAGGCTGAGGTAAGAAATGTACTTGAGGGTTTGGCAATTAGCGATTATTTCTTTGATAGAGATTTTGACGAAATTTGGAAAATGGGACTAGAAGCAGTTGTAGCAAGGGTAAAGTTTAATGATGAAGAAAGAGTGCTTACTTCATTAAGCGGAGAGAATACTTCAGCACCTATTTTTTGCACTAAGACATTTATGTCATTGAAGAATAGAATGGAAGAAGCTGAGAGAATAGAGACTTTGTGGATTACAATGGATCGAAAGAAAGGAAATTTAAATCTGAAATTCGATGCCTCAAATATGGAATACTTGGAAATCTTAATAAAATATGGTATTCGGTTTAACGAGACAGATATGAATTCAGCTTTAGAAATATATGAAAAGTATGAGACAAAACTTAATCAAAAGATTGCAGAACAAAGTAAAATCGCAATCGGTCAATAGTCTTAAAAATATATATCCAGATAAGATTGTTGAGTGGTTGGAAATACCTGATAGAGAAGTCTATGACTTGATAAAGTACTTGCATGATCAAAGAGTCATTGTGTTTAAGTACAGATTAAAATGTAGTTGTGGAGAAATATGTACAGTTTATGAAAACAAATTAATTCACGACAAGCAAATTAATTGTGAAATATGCGGTAAGGAGTTTACTATAAGTGATATAGAGGAAAAATCGGATATTATTTATGAGATAGACAAAGAAGAATTGCTAGAGTTAGAAAATGGAAATGTTGATTTTAAGATATTACCGGATATTAAAGGAAAAGTTGTTTCAATCACAAAAAAACAGGAAGAAAGGCAGGAGCAAAAAGTTATGGAAATCTTTATGGGAAGCTCGTCAGAGGCAAAGGATTATATGGAGGAAATTGCAGCAAAGATAGAAGAACTTGAGGCAAAGCCGTTATTATGGAATGCATCAGGGAAAGGAATATTTATTCCCGGAACAAATACAATAGATTCCCTAATAGCAATATCAAAGAGAGTACAGGCTGCTGTGTTTATTTTTAATGCGGATGATAAAATATGGAATGATAAATCTGCATTGGAATCTTCAGATACGGTAAGAGATAATGTATTGTTTGAATATGGGTTATTTATGGGAGCATTGAGTAAAGAGAATGTGTGTTTTGTTTGTAAAGGAAAACCGAAATTGGCTTCTGATTTGAAAGGGATTACATATATTGATGGAGACTTAGGTGATATCCAAGTAAAACTTAAATTAAAGGATTGGATTAATGAAATGAAAAAGTAAAAAGAGTTATGAGAAACTGTTCAAAGATGGACGATTTCGCAACAAAAGGTGGCAAAACGACACTATGAAGTAGATGAAAATGTGTCAATTTATAAAAGATAAAAAGCCGATTTCTTAAAAACGCAGAGATGTGGACTGGCATCTACTGCGTTTTTTGCATATAAGATGAAGTATAGGTTAAATAAAGAAGATTTCAAAGTTATTAAATATCAGAATGGTTGGTAACGATATTGAAAATCCTATGAGGAATACTACATGGCGATTAATGGACGGTGTTTGGATGCTATGATTGTTTCTCTGTTGTCATGCTGGACAATAAAAACTTGGACGGAATGAGACGAATGCTGTGGCGAGGAGCGGTAAAAAATTGTAGGTGGCTTGCACAATTTGCTGTAAGGGTTCTTGTCACATTCTGCGAATAGCTTTTTTTGAGAAAATGATATAGTGTAATGTTTGGTAGAACACAAAAGGACAAACTGTGAAAGGATATGGTAGAGACCAAAATATGAAAGCATATGGGAAGAAACTATGGTGGATTGAAAACCAGCACTATGGAGATGAACTACATACAGGGATTCCGCTGCCTTCGTCTGGAAAAAGACGCGGGCAGCGTAGAAAGAGGTATGAGAGAATTTTTAAAAAGATGGAAAGACAGCACGGTAAAAGTGAAATCAGAAAAATAATAAAATCGATTGATAACGCAGAGGTGTAATGAAAACAGCGCCTACTGCGTTTTATTTATTTTAGGAAAGGATGATAGAAGAATGAGAAAAGAGGCAATTAAAATCAAATGCCCCGATCGGATTCAATTCGGAGATCCCATGTATTTTGAGGATTATAGAAATGATCCAGAGAAACTTCAGAAGCTGGTGGTTGATTACAGACCACAGCCGGGATTTAAGGCAGGCGTGTCGCTGGTGGAAACGGAGCATCCAGAGTATCCGGGATTTATAGCCAGGACAATGACGATCTATTTTGCCCCGGAGCAGTATCTTTCCATATACATGGGTGGAAAGATGTATGCGTCACAAAAGATAGATCGAAAAGAAATTGGCGTTGATACGGCATGTTATCTGATTGAGGTTGACGGGCGATATGAGGATATTAAGACAGGAGGGGACGGTTATTGGGGTGATTACCAGGAACTGTACCGTGAAATAAATGGGAAAAAATTTATAGATGCCGTAGTTATTTCGATAGCCATGCCTGATGAACAGTCTTTCGAGGGGATGAAGCATCTGGCGGAGTATTTTTTTGAGGATATAAGCCAGGACAAGGTGCCGAAAAAAGCAGACAAGAAAAAAGAAAGAGAGGATAGATAATGGTGGTTAGTCACAGGAAAATAAAAGAGAATGTTTTATTACAGAGGAAGGTTTGATATGAGCAGTGGAATAACTGAAATTAACAAAGAGACTTTCTGGCAGTTCATTGAAGAAATGAGAAAGCAGTGTGGACAGGATATGAAAGCATCAATTTCCTGGATCAAAAAAGAACTGTTAAGTATTCCGTCGGAGCAATCCCTGCAGTTTCATGCGATTATGCACGGATACCAAGACGCAGCCAATAAATATGGACTTTGGACAGCAGCCACACTTATAAAAGAGTATGGATGTTCGGATGATGGATTTATTGATTTCAGAGCATGGCTGATCGCACAGGGAAAAAATGTCTATATGGCAGCACTGGAGAATCCGGATTCTTTAGCAAAGGTAGAAAAGAATGGAGATTGTGCATTTGAATCACTTAATTATGTTGGGGATGAAGCCTATCATGAACTGACCGGACGGAGTGCTTATGAAGATTGCACACCGGAAATGGAAGAAAGGGTGCTGGAGGAAATATCCGGGGAGATCAAATATCATCCCCTGATTGAGTATCCATTGCAGCCGCCGGATGTGGTTACGGTATATCCCGAAATAGGCGACATGATTATGAAAACGCATGGTATCCGCTTTTTCAGCAAAGATTCTTCCATTTGGAATACTTCACTGCCGGAGCTGAAAGCAATGGTAGAAAAAGGGGCAGCTGAGGTGCGGAAACTTAAAAAGGTGAAACAAAAAATAGGGATAAACCCCAAAAGCGAAACGATCCATCCAGATAGCGATAATAGGTAGTTTGCACGATCTGTGGAAGAAAATCTTGTCGCATTCTGTGAATAGCTTTCTCAGCCGAAAATGGTATAGTGTAATGCTTGATAGAACACAATGAATCAGAAGGGAGCGAAGCGGAATGCATGTACAATTAGAAGAACTGTGGATGGATGCCATAGAAATGAAAGTGGGCGAGCAGATCGTAAATTATCTGAGAAAAGAACATCCGGAATACCAGGATATAGAAAAACGGCAGAAGAAATTGATCAAAGATTATCCAATGCTGTTGAAAGTGGTGGATGGGGATGGAACAGTTACTTTAAACGAAAAAGAACACTATGCATTAAAAGAATACCTGTCCAATCAGGATGACATGGAGCGTCTGGAAAAGGAATACCACTATTATTATGGACAGTCCCATGTATTCTCCTACGGGCGGATGTTAAGAAGCATCCAGAAGGAGATCAATCCGGATGGAGATGTGGCAAGAAAGAAAAAACTGGCGGATATGCTGATAGAGGCAAGGACCAGCGATGCAGAGATGGAATTCCTGAAGAAAGATGAAGAATATCAGAAAAGACGGGAAAAATCGCTGCAGCAGGATAAAATCCTAAAATCTATGAATCCACCCAAGGATATCATGGATCAGGTTGACCTGCTTACCTGCTCCATCAATGATTGCTGGAGCCGATACGCTGATCTGATTTACCAGTATGCGCTGGAAGATATCCTGGCATTTCTGATAGAAAGGCAGGGGCTGTGATGGGAAAAGAATGCAGTGATGAGGAATCATAAAAATCCAATCCAGCACAGTCAAGTCCCGCACCGTGATACGGAAGGTTTTAAATGATGGCAGGCAGGCTTTTTCAAAAAGTCCTGGCTGCCGCTTTTTTTTGGAAACCTTAACCAGCTGGGAAAAAATCCCCGCCGCCGGCAGGCACTCCCTTTCCCGGCAGGTTTTCCACAGCGGATGTTCAAAGCTCCCCCACAGTTTCAAAAATTAAATAGAAGGGATGTGGTTCTATGATTATAGGAATCGACCATGGCTATTATGCCATGAAAACCCCGCATATCTGTTTCCCAACAGGACTGTCCCGGTATGACTATGAGCCATACACGATGCAGAACGTGCTGCAGTATGCGGGGAATTATTATGTCTGCGGTACCGGACGCCAGACACTCATGAAAGATAAGACCGCCAATGATAATTATTATCTGCTGACTATGGCAGCACTGGCACAGGAGATTGAATACCGCAGGGCAGGGAGAAAAGGAAAGATCATCCTTGCAGCCGGACTGCCACTGGCAGGTTTTGGAAGGGAAAAGACGGCTTTCCGGCAGTATCTGTTCCGGAAGGAGCAGCCGCTTTGTTTCCGGTACGAAAATGAAGCGTATGAACTGACGATTGAGGATGTGAGACTGTTTCCCCAGGGCTATTCTGCGCTTGCCCTCCATCCGGAATATGTCCGGGATGAGCCGTCTGTTCTTTTGGTGGACATTGGCGGCTGGACTGTGGACCTGATGCGGCTGGATAATGCTGTCCCTAATGCGGCTACCTGCCGCAGCCTTGAGCTTGGCGTTATCCGCTGTATCGATGAAACGATGGAGCAGGTGCGCAGGAGTACCGGGCTGTCTGTGACAGATATCCAGATCGAGCGTGTCCTGAATGGAAACAGCTGCAGCCTGGATCCGAAAGCCAAAGAGATCATCCAGAAGAATGGGCGCAGTTATACAGAGAGGATCCTGTCTGCCATTATGGAGGCAGGCTTTGACCTGCGGGCAATCCCCTCCGTTTTTATGGGCGGCGGATCCACCATCGTAAGACGCCACGTGACACCGCAGGACGGGCTTTGCAGGGCTTTTTACTTAACAGACGTAAAAGCCAACGCTGCCGGATATGAACGGATTGTGGGGCAGATGTGCGCGAGGTGAGCCGCCCCGTTTTTTCGTTCCGCCCGACACTGGATGATCCGGAGCATAAACGGGCATGGGAAATCCTGCAGAGTGTTCCTAATGGACAAAAAAATGCTTTTCTGGTTCAGGCAATCTTACAGTCTGAGGACAGTGAAAAAATGGTGGGGATGATCCGCCAGGTAATCCGGGAAGAACTCCAGAATACGCATTTTGTGTCTGAGAACCCGGTGCAGGCAGAAGTAGATGAAATTCCGGCGCAGATGCTGGATTTTCTTTCTGCGATGGAGGATGGGATGTAAAGGAGGTGGTGCTGTTTTGAAAGTATAGATACATCTATGTATTGTTGGTTATGCAATGATCTGGGAGCCGATGTTTGTTGGGTATTGTGAATAGCTTTGTATGCATCTTTGGAGTATGGTGTGTATAACAAAACGAAAGGAGAAAGCGCAGATGGAAATGAAGAACATATGCGGCAGGATCCCGGTAGAACTCCATGCTAAGGTCAGAGGGGAGATCGAACAGCGTGGGATCAGCACACCAGAATTTCTGCAACAGGTAATCGAAGAACATTTTATGGAAAAAGGAGTGGACCAGATGGCAGCAAGAACAATCGCAGTACAGGTAACAGAGGGATTATTCGGAAGGCTCAAAGCAGTAGTCGCATGGAAGGGATGCAAACAGAAGGATTTCCTTATAAGCATCATCGAGAAAGCAGTCAGGGAAATAGAGGACGAGCAGGAGAATGCGAGAAGGGAAAAAGAAATTGCAGCGTCCCAGCAGGAAGATGCAGAAGGGGCTGGGGAAGAACCAGAGGACACTGAAGAAGAACCAGAAGGAACTGAAGAAGAACCGGAGGGTGCCGAGGAAGAAACTGAGGGGGAGCCGGAATCCGAAGAACCGGAGGTAACCGAAGAATCTGAAGCAGTGCTGCCGGCCGGGAAACCAGAGGATACCAAAGCAGAGCTGGATGAGCCAGAAGGAAAAGATGAGGGTGAAGAACCGATAGAAGCATAAGCAGCAGATACATGGAAAACAGCAGATTAAAAACAGAGAAAACGGTGTGGCCAAAAGCCATGCCGTTTTTTTTCGGAAAGGAGGCGGATAGCCGGAACGATTCGATTTTTTGATTTATTCAGCGGAATCGGTGGATTCCGTGAAGGGCTTAAGCGTGCCGGGGGCTTTGAATGTGTCGGACACTGCGAAATGGACTCTTATGCGGATACGAACTACCGAAGGCTGTTCGATACGGAAGGGGAGTGGTATTGTGACGATGCAAGAAAAATTGAAACAGGAGCCATGCCGGACTTTGATCTTTTATGCGCAGGATTTCCTTGCCAGGCTTTCTCCATCGCTGGAAAACGTGGAGGCTTTGGCGATGCCAGAGGAACCCTGTTCTTTGAAGCTGCCAGACTGGTTGCAGACAAACGACCTGCGTATTTTCTCCTTGAGAATGTTCCCGGACTCTTATCGCATGACAAAGGGAGGACGTTTCACACCATCCTCGGTACGTTTTCTGAGCTGGGGTACCATGTCGAATGGAAGGTGCTTAACAGCAAGGATTTCGGAGTCCCGCAGTCAAGAAAGCGGGTGTATCTTATCGGATATCTTGATGGAAGATGTGCCGGAAAAATATTACCTGTCTCAGTACCAAACGGAGCAACTCTTATACAAATCCTTGCAGGAAGCCAGGGGAAAAGAGTCTACGATCCCGCCGGAGTAAGCTGCACGCTTACTTCACAGGCCGGGGGCATGGGAGGCAAGACCGGGCTCTATGAAGTGGGGATCCCAATCAAGGAGAATACGAAAAAAGGATACAAGATGGCATACCCCGGCGACAGCATTGACCTTGGGTATGCGAACTTAAACACCCGCAGGGGGAGAGTCGGGCATGAGATCGCCCATACACTGACAACAGAGAGCCAGCAGGGAACGGTTCACTTTGTGGATCTGTCTGTTCCGCCGCTTGTGACGGAACACGCCCGCTGTCTGAATACAAGGCAGGATTCCAGTATCCATAAGCATAAGGGAGAGAGTTCCAGTGTCCTTGTTGAGACAGGGCCGAGGGCGATCCTGACACCGGACAGGCTTAAGAAAAGGCAGAATGGCCGGAGGATGAAAGAGCCGGAGGAACCGATGTTTACGATCACGGCTACAGACCGCCATGGCGTTGTTTATCATGGACGGATCCGCAGGCTGATCCCCAGGGAATGTCTGCGGCTGCAGGGCTATTACGACAGCCAGATCGACCGGATGATCGTGGGTATGTCTGACAGGCAGCTTTACAAGCAGGCCGGGAATGGTGTGACTGTGACGGTTGTCGAAGCCATTGGCAGGAACCTGAAAGCGGTGGATGAAGAACTAAGACTGGAGGATACTGTTTATGCCGATTGATCTTCGGGACCAGTATTTTGGCACAGAGATCGAGATGACAGGGATTACCAGGGAACGTGCGGCTCAAGTGGTAGCAGAAATGTTTGATACGGACTGTTACCACAGATCTTCGTATGATTCGTGGTGTGTGCGCGACCAGCAGGGGAAGGAATGGAAATTTTCCTTTGACAGCAGTATCGTCACTGAGAGAAAAGTGAGAGGCCGCAAGACAATGGCAGGTGATGATTATGCAACGGAGATGGTAAGCCCAAAACTGGAGTATTCTGAAATGGGAAAGCTGCAGGAAGTTGTCCGGTGCCTGCGCCATCACGGGGCGTTTGTCAATGACTCCTGCGGCCAGCATGTCCATGTGGATGCCTCCAAGCATACTCCAAGGAGCCTGAAGAATGCCATGACGATCATGTATTCCAAAGAGGATATCCTGTTTAAGGCATTAAAAGTACAGAGCGAAAGGGCAGACCGATACTGCCAGAAGGTACGGCCTGCTGTGCTGGAAAAGATCCGGAAGATGCCAAACAGCACGATCTCCATGGAGAAATTCAAACAGGCTTGGTATGAGGGCGGTGACGGAAGCGGCAGCCATTACCACTGGAGCCGCTATTATGCTTTGAACCTGCATGCGGTGTTCTCGAAAGGGACGCTGGAATGGCGCTGTTTTGAAAGCACGCTCCATGCAGGGCAGGTGCGGGCGAACATCACGCTGGCACTGGCGATCTCGGCACAGGCCATCAACCAGAAATGCACACAGATGCGGAAAACGGAGATATCAGAAAATCCCGCATTTACATTCCGTACATTTCTTTTAAGGCTTGGCCTGATCGGGCCGGAATATAAAAATGTCCGGGAACATCTTTTGAAGAATCTGGAAGGTGACCGGGCGTGGCGGTATGACAAGAGCCAGTATGCCTGCTTACAACAAAGAAACCGGGACCAGGAACCCCGGTAACATGACAATTGAATAGGAAAGAAATAAAACCAGCCGGATAGAGCAACATCTTTCCGGCTTATTTTTTGAAAGGAAGAACAGACCATGAAAATGAAAAGAAATATGAAACGTATCGTATCCGGCCTGCTGGCTGCGGTAACGATCCTCTCCGGAGCCTTATCACCTTTGGCTGCCTCTGCTGCAGAAACAGGCCAGGAGGAAAAGAAGCCCCCGGTGTATGAGGAAGTCAAAGACCAGCTGGATGAGGATGAAGTGGTTACCGCACATGACTATGAGGTGGCGGTTGGCAGTGATTTTGACATTACTTTTGATTTTACTGGCATCGACATCATCGATGACAACAAAGTAAAAGTCACATTTGAAGAAGCAAAAAATACAAAAGGGGAAGATTTTTCCACAGACCATGCCGATACCTATAAGGCGGTCTATTATGTGGAGCCGCAGACTACGGACCATCCTGTTTACCAGATCAGCCGGAACGTGGCAGTAAAGGATACAGGAGCCGTCTTACGCAGCAGTGTGGAAACAGAGACTGAGATCCAGGATGCAGGGCAGACAGAAGAATCCCAGGATGACGGGGAGGATGCCTCGCAGACGGAAAGCCAGGAGACAGAACAACAGACAGAGCCACAGACGGAACCGCAGACAGACGGTGAGCCGGAGAGTTCCTTGCAGACAGAGGGATTAACGGAAACAGAGCTGGATGAAGCACTTGAAGAAGCGGAAACGCAGGATACTGTGGATGAGGAAAGCGGTTTGTCTGTTTCCGATGTTATGGAGCAGGCCGTGGAGGAAGAAGTCGGGCTGTTTTCGCTTGAAGCAGGGGAGAGCGTTACCTTTATGGCTTCTGCGAGAGCCAATACCGGGAATTTAAGTGTAACGGTAACAAAAGGTTCCTGGTATTATTATGCAGATTATGGCCTTGGAACTTATCTGACCTGCCCATACACGGTTCAGTTTGGAAATATCACTGCAACCGCTTATTGCGTGCAGCCATCCAAGCCGGGACCGGGAGATGGCGTGTACACGATCAACAAGCTCTCAGATGGAAAGACGTTGGCAAAAGTATGCTATTACGGAACGAAAGCCAGTGGTGAGAATGGGTTCTTTGATGAAAAGCATCCGGATTTTTCCACAGGAAAACGCTTTATCATTACCCATCTGGCGGCTGCTTATGCCAATGGAAGCGGTGACGCTTTTTCTGGTACGAATTCTACCGGACAGGCACTGGCAATGGAACTTTACAATTACTGTGTGAGCCAGCCGGATATCCCGGATGTAGCGATGTCCTTTTCTGATGCGGATGTGACCGCATATATTGACGGGAACTCACAGCGGACAAAAGAGATCACATTTAATGCGGATGAACTGCAGACGATCACCATGAAACTGCCAAATGGCGTCAAATTCCATAACGTAACGACCGGAAAGACCAGTGCGGCAGGCGCAAGTGTGGAAGTAAGCGGCGGTACAAAGTTTTATCTTTCCGCACCGCTGACACAGGCAGAGGATGTAAAGGATGCCTGGAGCGCTACGATGAAGGGAAGCATCACCAAGGATTTCAGTGCTTATAAGATCACCACCGGATCCGGCACACAGGACCTGGCCCTTGTATTTGGCGAGGGCGTGGATGATGAAAAATATGTGGATTTCAAAGTGAGCTGGGTGAAGGTGGCAACCGTTGAGATCATAAAAAAGGACAGCCAGACAGGAAACGGGCTTGCAGGTGCTGTATATGGCATTTACAGTGACAAAGACTGTACGAAGCTGATCGCCCAAATGCCGGCCACTGACAGCAATGGCGCTTCCAGCCTGATGATCACAAAGACACAGGACACCGTATATCTGAAAGAGATTTCTGTCCCGGCCGGGTATCTGATCGATACCAAGTCGTATGGCGTTAAACTTGTGCTTGGGAAAACTGTCACACAGAATGTGACGGATGAGCGTGTCAGAGGCACGATCCATCTGATAAAGAAAGATAAAGAAACAGGGGAAGTGACGCAGGGCGATGCGGTCTTTGAGGGTGCAGTATATGGACTGTTTGCCCGTGAGGATATCGTGCATCCGGATGGAAAGACAGGCGTCCTCTATAAAGCAGGTACCCAGATTACCATACTGACTGTGGACGCAAAGGGAAATGCATCCGTGGAGGATCTGTACCTCGGAAAATATTATGTGAAAGAGCTTACTCCTCCGGTTGGATACCTTGCGGATGAAAAAGAACATGATATCGATGTAAACTATGAGGGTGACAAGGTGAAAACCGTGGAGCGTACCGCAGAATCCCCTGAACAGGTGATCAAGCAGCCCTTCCAGGTGATCAAAGCGGCGAATAATGGCAAGACGGATGCGGACCTTTTATCCGGCGCCGGATTTTCCGCATACCTTGTAAGCAGCCTGAAAACCAAAGCGGACGGTTCCTATGATTTTGCATCCGCAGAGCCGATCGTGCTGACCGCAGATGGAAGAACAGAGATGTTTACCGATGAAAAGGGCTACGCATGCTCGATCCCGATCCCTTATGGGACTTATATCGTGCGTGAGACAACAACCCCGCATAACTTCACCCCGGTGAATGATTTTATGGTTACGATATCGGAGAATAAGACCGAACCGCAGACATGGCGGGTACTGCTGGACGATGAGTTCGAGGCGAAGTTAAAGATCATCAAGAAAGACGATGAGACCAAACAGCCTGTGCTGGTTCCTGATACGGAATTTAAGGTTTATGATCTGGACAACGGGAAATATGTGGAACAGGTGACAACGTATCCGCATACCACCGTGCATAAATCCTATTTTACCAATGAGGAAGGGTACCTGATCCTGCCGGAGAACCTGCAGCCGGGAAATTACCGGATCGAGGAAGTGACAGCCCCGGATGGATATACGCTAAATACAGGCTATGTAGAAATCAAAGTGGATTCCAATACCGCATATCAGGTGGATGGCGTGAGCAAAGACGCCATCATCGAAGTGGCTTATGAGAACCATCCGGCAAAGGGTGAACTTGTCATCCATAAGGATGGGGAAGTGCTGTCCGGATTTGATAAGGATTTCCACTATGAGGCGGCAGACCTTGCAGGCGCTGTATTCAAGGTATACGCTGCAGAGGATATCTACACCGCAGACCATCAGACTGGTGAATCCGGGAACCGCAATCTGGAGTATGCTTCCGGTGCTCTGGTAGCGACCGTGACAACAGACGGGGAAGGAAAGGCAGTGGTAGAGGACCTGCCGCTTGGAAAGTACCGGATCGAAGAAGTGACTGCACCGGAAGGCTATGTTCTGAACGCTTCTTCAAAGGAAGTGGAGTTTATCTATGAAGGACAGGACACCCCGGTCATTACAGAAACGGCAGAGTTTACCAATGACAGGCAGAAAGTCAGCATTACGGTAGAAAAGCAGGACGCAGAAAACGGAGCGGTCGTAGCGGGAGCCGAGTTCGGCCTTTATAATGCAGAGGATATCGTATCCGGTGACAAGACCCTCGTGACAGCAGACACCCTTCTGGAAACGGCAGCCAGTGATGAAAGAGGGCAGGCAGCCTTTACGCTTGATCTTCCGCTCGGAAAGTATTATGTGAAAGAGCTGGCAGCGCCGGCCGGATTCGTATCTTCGGATGAGATCCTTACTTTTGACGCTTCCTATCAGGGACAGGATATCCCGGTCGTGAAACTGGAATCCGTAAAGAAGAATGAGCCGACAACGGTCGAGATCACGAAATCGGATATCACCACAGGCGTGGAGCTTTCCGGCGCATCCCTATCTGTCATCGATAAAGACGGAAATACGGTTGACAGCTGGGTATCCGTAAAAGATGAGCCGCATGTCATGAAACGTCTGACAGTCGGAGAGACCTATACACTGCGCGAATCTTTTGCACCGTTTGGTTACCTGAAAACAACGGATATCACCTTTACTGTGGAAGATACAGCCGAAATCCAGAAAGTGGAGATGAAGGATGAGGTGCCAACGGCAACGCTGATCGTCAATAAAAAGGGTGAATTCCTTGACAGTGTGACATTAGTCAGCCAGGTAAAGGGAGTTGTAGAGCATATCTTTAACTATATTACCGGGAACCTGACGGATGTTACTTTTGAAATCTATGCAGCCGAGGATATCAAAGCAGCCGATGGCGTCAGCGAAGATCATTATAAAAAGGATGAGCTGGTCGAGACGGTAACAACCGATGAAACGGGTATCGCAAAAGTGGAGAACCTGCCTGTCGGAAAATACTATGTGGTTGAAGTCGGCACAGCTTATGGCTACGTGCTGGATGGGGAACCGAGATATGTGGATCTTACTTACCGTGACCAGGATACCCCGGTCGTGGTATATGATGAGGACTGGCAGAACAACAGACAGAGGGCGGTCGTGTCCGTATTAAAGAAAGAAAAGGACAGCGACCGTGTACTGGAGGGAGCGATCTTCGGGCTTTACACGAAAGAAGATATCCTGTCTGCATCGGGAAAAGTCCTGATCGAAGCAGATACAGTCATTGAACTGAAGTCTACGGATGCAGAAGGGAAGATTACCTTTGTGGCAGATCTCCCGGTGGATGGAAAATATTATGTGAAAGAGTTCTATGCCCCGGCTGGTTTTGCAACGACAGATGAGGTAAAAGAATTCACGTTTGAATATCAGGGCGGGGATACTGCGGAAGTTTCCTATGCATTTACTTTTGAGGATGAGCCGACCACTGTGGAGGTCACAAAATCTGATTTAACTACCGGGGAGGAACTGCCGGGGGCAAAGCTTCAGGTGGTTGACGAATCCGGTAAAATCGTGGATGAATGGGTGTCTGAAAAAGAACCCCATGTGATCAAAGAACTGGCAGTCGGCAAGACTTACACGCTGGTCGAAACGAAACCTGCGGATGGATATGTGACAGCAGAACGTGTTGAATTTACCATTGAGGATACCGTGGAGATCCAGAAAGTCAAGATGGAGGACGATGTAACCAAAGTGGAGATCAGCAAGACGGATATCACTGGAAAGAAAGAACTGCCGGGAGCGAAGCTGACAATCCTCGACAGTGAAGGAAAGGTAGTGGAGAGCTGGGTATCTTCCGATAAGCCGCATTATATTGAAAAACTGCCAATCGGCACATACACTCTGCGCGAGGAACAGGCCCCGGACGGTTATCTGGTAGCCGAGGATATTACCTTTGAAGTGAAAGATACCGCTGAAATCCAGAAAGTTATCATGAAGGATGAGGCAAAACCAACCGATGTGCCGAAAACAGGGGATGAGACGAATCTCTGGATCCCGGTCATCCTGATGCTTTTGTCCGCAGCCGGATTAGCCGGATTTGCGGTAAGCAGAAGAAAGAAGAAGCGTAAAAATGGTTAACAGCCATGAAACGATGGGAGCCTGCCATGATGCGGGCTCCTATATTTTAAACCAAAATCAGAAAGAAGGTGGCAGATTGGCAGAGACACTGTATTTTGCCTATGGCAGCAATATGAACCTGGATCAGATGGACTTTAGGTGTCCGGCCGCAGAGGCAGTGGGAAATGTCCGGCTGGATGATTACCGCCTTGCTTTCTGCAGCCAGAATCCTGAAAGCGGCGTGGCAACGATCCTGCCGGAAAAGGGCAGCCATGTGGATGGCGTTTTATGGAGGATCACCGGGGCGTGTGAAAAGAGCCTGAACCGGTATGAAGGATATCCGTACCTGTATGGGAAGAAAACCATCCATGTCAGGGCAGAAGATGGAACCGCCTATAAGTGCATGGTGTATGTCATGAATGTGCCCCATAAAGACTACCCGGCCCGGCCATCGGATTTTTATCTGCATGGGATCATAGAGGGGTGCAAACAGAATGGAATCCCAACGGAGCCGATCATGGATGCCGTATGCCGGACAGAAAAGGAAGTGAAAGCCAGGAATGCAAAAAGCAGGAAAAAGGGATGGGAGCGGTGATCCATGCAGATATCAGGCTTTCATCCGCTGGATGTTGCAGCTGCTCCTGATTCTGGTTTTTTGTACCAGCGCGGGGATCCTGTATTATCACATGGTAGCTGTACCGGAAGAAAACCGGGAGCTGGCAGAGACACTGAAGGATGATTTTCCGGGAGAACATCTTCCGGAGGAAACCTCCGGGGAAGGACAGCCAGCTGGGGAAAAAAGCACTGTGCCGCCCCTTGTGGATCTCGCAGCCTTACAGGAACAATACCCGGATGTGAAAGGATGGCTTGCAATCCCGGACACAGGCATCAATTATCCTGTCCTCCAGGGCAGTGCGGATGAGCCGGAATATTATCTGCGCCGGAATTATAAAGGCGAATCAGATATCAATGGGAGCCTGTTTCTGCAATGGAACTGCGATGTCCGGGAAGGGGAGAACCTTGTCATATACGGGCATAACATGAACAGCGGTGTAATGTTCGGGAACCTTGACAGATATGCATCTTACGACTACTGCAAGGAACATCCGACTGTTCTTTTCCAGACTATGGGTGGCGTATCTGTCTATACTGTCGTGGCTGTCCTGAAAGCAGATGTCTCTATGTTCCCATTCCAGCAGGTTTCTTTTCAGGAACCGGACGGGCTTTTTTCCTATATTGCGCAGGCAAAAGACCTGGAACTGTTCGACAATGGAAAAAATCCTGCAGCGGATGACGTGAAACAGGTGCTTACATTGGTAACGTGTTCGTATGAATGGAATGGTGCCAGGAACATCGTAGTGGCTGTTCGGGAACCCGGTTCTTAACATCTGCAGGAATCTCTCTAGGGGAGATGTATTACTGTCCTGTGCTTGATGGATAAAAATAAAGAATATAAGAAATAAAAATGTCAGTAAGGCGGGATATGTCCGGGATCAGGATGTATCCCGCCTTTTATAAAAAGAAAGGTTGGGATTTGATTATGAAACGATTATATACAGCAGAATCTGTCACGGAAGGGCATCCGGATAAACTGTGCGACCTGATTGCAGACAGCATTCTGGATGAGTGTTTGAAGTTTGATCCGGAATCAAGGGTAGCCTGTGAAGTGCTGGCAACCAAAGGGATGATCCTGGCAGCCGGGGAGATTACCAGTACCCATGAACCGTATGTGTTTGGGATTATGAAAAAGGTGCTTTTGGATGTGGGATACTGTGCGGACAATATTGAGATGGATGCGCTGATCCACCAGCAGAGTCCGGATATTGCAAGAGCCGTGGAGTGTTCGAGGGAGAAACGCTGCGGCCTTCCGCCCAACCAGCCAGGCTGGGAGAATGGCGCCGGGGACCAGGGCGTGATGATCGGCTATGCCTGTGACGAGACACCGCAGTTTCTGCCGATGCCCGTGGTACTGGCGAACCGGATTGTCCGGGAACTGGCTGCAAGCAGGCGGAGCCATTTTATTGAGGGGATCTTGCCGGATGGAAAGGCACAGGTAACAGTGGAATATGAGGATGGCAGGCCAGTCCGTCTGGACAGCGTGGTCGTATCCTGCCAGCATACAAAGGATAAGAACCTGAAGAAGCTGGAGCAGGAGATCAGGAACAAAGTGCTGAACCCAGCGCTGCGGCTGCTTCCTGCGGATGAGGATACGGCTGTTTACATCAATCCGTCAGGGAGATTTGTCTGCGGCGGCCTGGATGCGGATACCGGCCTTACCGGACGGAAACTGATGGTGGATACTTATGGCAGTATTGTTCCGCATGGCGGCGGGGCTTTCTCTGGAAAAGACTGTTCGAAAGTAGACCGCTCCGGTGCGTATATGGCCAGATATATTGCCAAGAACATGGTAGCTGCCGGCCTTGCCAGCCGATGCCAGGTGTCCCTTGCTTACGCTATCGGTGTGGCACAGCCAGTCATGGTGCAGGTGGATACTTTTGGAACGGGAAAAATCTGTGCGGATGACTGTCTTGCGGCAGCTATCCCATTGGTGTTCGCCCTGACACCAAACCAGATCATCGATACGCTGCGCTTAAAGCGGCCGATCTTTAAACAGACTGCGGTATATGGGCATTTTGGAAGAAAGGAATTTCCGTGGGAGCGGACAGATAAGGTGGAAGCACTGCGGAATACTGTCATGTAATGCCATGGGTCAGTGAGGAACAGATCCAGGAACTGAAACAGATCCGTGCGTATGAGTATCTGAAGGAGAAACAGCCGCGCCGTCTTAAGAAAACCAGAACAGTCAATGAATGGGAGCTGACGGACCATGACAGCTTCAAGATCAATGAGGTAACCAGTAAATGGCATTGGAAATCAAGGGATATCGGGGGAGTCAGTGCCTTAAAGTTTCTAATGCAGGTTGATGGATACAGTTTTATGGAAGCAGTCAGTCTGCTGCAGGAAGGAAATTTTATCTATATCCCGCAAGAAGTTCCACCACCGGAGAGGAAACCGTTTGTGCTGCCGGAAAAGAACATGAACAACCGCAGGATCCTGCAATACCTGTCCGGGAGAGGCATCAGCGAGGCCGTCATCCGGCACTGCCTGAGATTGGGAATCCTCTATGAGAGCAGACCATACCATAACGCTGTGTTTGTCGGACGGGATGAAAACGGGAAAGCCCGGTATGCTTTTCTTCGTGGGATTTATGATAATGGAAAAAAATCCTTTAAGATCGAGCAGTCAGGAAGTGAAAAGGCGTACGCGTTTTGTGTGCCTCCCCAAAAGGATTCCAGGCGGGTAGCGGTTTACGAATCCTGTATTGACGCACTGGCCCATCTGACGCTGGAGGGCGGCAGTCTGGATAAATACCGTCTGGAGCTTGGCGGGATCAGTGCGCCAAAAGAAGGAGAAGTGTACCGGGAGATGAAGAATCCGCTTGCGTTGGAGTATTTTTTATCAAAGCACCCGGAGATTGAAGAAATCGAGATCTGTACGGATAACGATTTTGCAGGGCGATGGGCATGTACCAGTCTAAAAAAAGCCTACGGAGCGGCCTATCGGATCATAGAGAACCTGCCGCAGATCGAAGGGGCGGACTATGCGGATCTGACGAAGATGAAAAAGGAAGAAAAGAAAAAGGTGCGTACAGCACCGGAGAGGTAGGTGATGCTGATGGAACAGGAAGAAAACATGCAGATAGAACTGCTGACACCCCTGACAGCGGAATTTATTCCAGATGAAAGTGATTGGGACGCTCTGGAGGAAGATGATGGCGTGTGGAGCCAGGATTCTGACAGCCAGACATTGGATGGAGCAGATATTGTTCAGTATAAAGAAGCAATCCAGGATATGGTGGATAAAGAAAATTCATTTGGCAGCGAAGATGGAAAACCATGTAACCTGATGCAGTATTTTGACGGCAGCCCATCTATAAAAGAAAAGGTGGAAAGTGCTGTAGTGTCTGTAAAGGAAGTCAATCATGTTCTATACGGATGCGTCACGCTCCAGCTCAAAGACCACCTGCAATCGAATGAGATGCCGGAACTGTGTGAGTATATCACCGGGCAGTATAGTGACGGATGGGGAGAAGGATTTGAACAGCGGGATATTCCCGTAGAGGATGGAAATTTAAATGTTCATTTCTGGCAGTGTGGCAAAGACTTCCGATTTTTGGTGGCATCAGAGATACAGGATCCAGCGGAGGAAAGAAAAGCGGAGGAAACTGTGCGCCGTCCCAAAATGAAACTGCTGGGGCATGATGGCAATATTTTTTCCATTATGGGAGATGCAAGAAGGCTCCTTGTGAGAAACGGGCAGAGCAAAGAAGCAGATGAGATGTCTCAGAGAGTGCAGAATTGTGGCAACTATTATCAGGCTCTTGGGATTATCAGTGAATATGTGGAAACGGAATTGAGTGTGCCGAGACAGGAGAAGGAAAAGCCGCATAAGAAGCCGGAGAAAGGAGGAACCAGCCGATGAGTGGGAAGAAATATGAAATTACAGAGGCTGCGCACCCGAAGTACCCATGGCTGCACCGTATCCGTGCTATACGCCAGGTAAATGAACAGGTCAGTCCTGGAATGCTGGGAGGATATGTTCAGACAGAAGATAATCTGTCCCAGGAGGGAACCTGCTGGATCTATGATCAGGCGATCTGCTGTGAAGAAGCTGCGGTTGCAGATGACGGAAGGATGTTTGATGGTGCCGTGGCACGGGGGAGCGCATTGGTAGGCGGCGATGCCAGAATGTTTGAGCGGGCAATGGCAGAGGGGAACAGCAGCTTTTTCAGTGGCGAACTGAAGGAGGATGCAAGGCTCGCCGGAAATGCGGTAGTCCAGCAGTCAGACAATGGCCTGTCTCCGCTGATTGGGGGAAAGAGCAATGTTTACGGGACCGTCTGCGGCTGGTTTGTTGTCAATGACAATATCTTTGAGGGAGAACATTACTTAAACCGCACGGAAGATATGTTCATTCTGGAGGATGGAAAACGGGAAGTGCTGGTAAAACAGCGGAAACTGGAGCCGCCAGAGGAATACCGGAAGGGAAAAAATAAAAGAGAAGATAGAGAACGATAAAGGAAAGGATGATGCCTATGGAGAATAACCTGCAACTTGATAACCTGATGAAAGAAGGGACATTCCCGGTGGAGTCTGTCGGCGGTGACAGGTGGCGTATCCTGCATGGAGATACGCTGCAGCTTGTACAGGCGTTCCGTCCGGGAATTTTTGATGCCCTGATCACAGATCCGCCCTATGCTTCCGGTGGTACGAAGCAGAATGAGCGCAACCGTACCACCAACCAGAAGTACAGCAGCATGCGGGCAGAAAATGCCCTGCCCGATTTTGACGGGGATAACAAAGACCAGCGTTCCTGGACCCATTGGATGGCAGAGTGGCTGTATGATGCGAGAAAAGCCTGTAAGAAAGGTGCGCCCATCTGCCTGTTTATTGACTGGCGGCAGTATCCGTCCATCACCGATGCCTTGCAGTGGGCAGGCTGGATCTGGAGAGGGACTGCTGTGTGGGATAAGGGGAATTCCCGTCCGCAGAAAGGTCGCTTTCGTCAGCAGGCTGAATATATCGTATGGGGAAGTAATGGCCCGATGCCTGTGAACCGGCCAGTGTCATGCCTCCCCGGTGTTTTCCGCTATGGGAATCCGCAGAACCGCATCCATGTGACGGAGAAACCGTTGCAATTGATGAAAGACGTCATCCAGATCTGTGAGCCGGGAGGCCGCATCCTGGATCCGTTTGCCGGGGCAGGGACAACGATCCTCGCTGCGGTGGAAGAAGGATATGAGGCAGTAGGCATTGAGGTGACGGACGCTTATTATAAGCTCGGCACTGACCGTGTGCAGTTTGCTTTGCATGCTGCCGCCGGGGAGGATAGCGGACAGAATGCGTGATGATGAAATCTGGGCAGGAGCGGCAGGCATCCACGTGGATGACCTTTCTGTCTGATAGAAATAGATAGGCATCCATGTGGATGCCGGAAAGGAGGCGCATAATGGAACAGGCGCTGGCTTATGTGTGCTGCCCTGCGGATGAGAGCAGGGCGAAAGTACAGAAATACTGCCGGAAGATTTATGAACTGGGCTATGTCCCGATCTGTCCGCAGTATGCATTTGCACCATTTTTGGATGATGGCGTAGCAGAGGAACAGCAGGATAAAACCAAGATGTCCCACCTGATCTTAAAGCGGTGCCGGATGGTGGTGGTCTGCGGGAAAGAGGTGTCCGGCACCATGAACAGTGAGATCAGCATGGCAGACAGGCTCCATATCATCTGCACGACACTGGATGGGCTGATAAAGATCAAGGAGGCAGAATGAACCGGGCAGAATTTTATCAGATGATAGGAACCGGAATACGGAAATACCTGCCAATGGGCTATCAGGAGTATCAGGTTCATATCAAAGAAGCAGAAATCAGCGGAGAAAAGAATGCCCTGCTGGTCATGGAAAAGGAAGGAATAAAAAATATGCCAGTCATGAGTCTGGAAACCTATCTGGACAGAGTGAAGGGCGGTGAGGATGAGAAAGCGGTGTTGATTGATATAGCAGTGGATTATGCCAGGATGGTATCGATACAGCGCCGGAGTCAGCACCGTCAGATGGCACGGTGAATTTTAAACCGATACAGCAGATCAGAATCACTGACTCTGACTGAGTGACCGAATCAGGCGGTGCGACTGGTTTGGCAAGCATAGCGTTTGGATATCCAAACGCACTTTGGGGAGAACCCCAAACCCCCGTGAACGAAAGGAGAATGAAGAAATGGGAATGATGAGTGTATTTGTAGGCGCCATGGTAGGCGGCTGTTTTGGAGTTATTATCACGAGCCTTGCGGTTGTCGCAAAAAGAGCAGATGAGCAGAATGGTGTTTATGAAATAGAAAAGAGGTGTGTGCCAGAACCGGCTCTGCCAGCATCTGGTGAACGGCTTATCCGTTTTACGGATCCAAACGGCATCCTGCTGTTTACCATTCCCGATGGGGCTTGCGTGGACCTGATGTATGGTGACGGGGAAAGGGTGGCGGGAATCTGCCGCTATCTGGATCAGGACCATGCCGAGATCAATGGCATGAAGTGGCAGATGACAGAATTTGCCCTCCAGATGCAGATAAGGGGGATCCTGTTTTCCCCGTCTATGATTGAATGATGAGAAAGAGGGTGTGCCATGAAGAAAAAGATAATTGCAGCGTTGATCGTAACCGGCCTTGTGGCTGGATTTATTTTTGGGAAAAAGGAGGCACATGATTGGTAGAAAAACAGGAAAACAGCGTGCTCTATTATCCGATCCGTGAGGATGCGGCACGCAGGGCAAAGGAGATGAACAGTTTTTCTGATTATAAAGAGGGAAGTGCTACCGCAGAATACAGGCGGTGTGTGGATCAGGCAGTAGAGATTGCGAAACAGCAGAAAGAAAAAGTGGATCCCATTTATCATGGAAAGATCGATGCACTTGTAGATAACTATGCCCGGAAACTGGCGGATAACATGAACCGGGGATTTGAGATCGATGCCCGTGTGCCATCGGTAATGGTTGCCGGGCCAGCGAATTTCCCAACCGGGAAAAAGGAAAAGCAGAATGCTGCCAGGGCTCAGAACATGGAAGAATGGCGGCAGGTGCAGGGCATCCTGGACAAGATCAAGGGTACTGGCATGGGTGGGATCAGTGCAGACAATCCCCATGCGGTCGAGCAGCTGGAGAAAAAGCTGGTGGGGCTGGAACAGTCACAGCAGGCGATGAAAGAGGTAAATGCATATTACCGGAAACATCAGACGCTGGATGGCTGTACTGCACTTGGCACGATGGAGATCGAAAAGCTCAAGGTATCCATGGAACAGCCGTGGCACTTGGGAGATAAGCCCTTTCATTCTGCTACATTGTCAAATAACAGTGCGGAGATCCGGCGTATCAAAGCACGGATTGCGGAATTAAAGCAGTATGCGGAAGTCGGCTTTCAGGGATGGGAATTTGCCAAAGGAAAGGCTGTGGCAAACCAGGAGATGAACCGTCTGCAGCTTTTCTTTGAAGAAAAGCCGTCTGCCCAGGAACGCCAGATACTCCGCCAAAATGGGTTTAAGTGGGCGCCAAGTGTCAGCGCATGGCAGAGACAGCTTAACCATCAGGCAATCTTGGCCGCTGGCAGGATTGATTTTATCAGGCCGATCTCAGGAGAGCATCCCCGTGACCTGCAGCCGAAAGTGAAACAGAATCCGGGCAGGGATGAAACGGTGCGGTAATACAGCAGACAAAGATGAGAATGGGGTGAGTATTAGAAATGAATTCAAATAAGAGACAGACCGGGCGGTTCATGGGAAACGAAGTTATTTTCATTCCGCCCGGAATTTAAATGATGAAAGAAGGTGTGCCGATGAAAAAGAAAGTAATTGCAGGGGCTGTCGTTGTATCGCTGCTTGCTGCCCTTATGATTCTGAAGAAGAAAGGGGATATGTAGGTGGAAGATATCAATATGGCAGACAGCGCCGAATTTGTAAGGAAACCTATCAACATGAAGGATTTAAAAGAACACTACTATGGGAGTTTCCGCTGTGGTTTTGAAGTGGAAAAAATCGCAGAGCTTTCCAGAGAGCAGTTCGAAAAGTTTTCCGGTGAACTGTATGGGTATTATCGGTTCCTATATGACAATCGTGACGCCATGTATATGGATCCGGGAGACAGGAGGATGCACTGCATCCTTGTAACAACCTCCGGGTACAGGGAAGGCATCCTGATAGAAGCGGAAGGATATGCATATCCGAGATATGCTGCATTTATGCCGGACTGCCGGAAGATCGATCTTGAAGGAAAAGAAGTGCTGGCGCAGGCAGACCTGTCTCCAAATCTGCCAATGGAGTATTGGCGGGAGGCCGAAGTGAAAAAGAAAAATGAAAGAACGGAAGGCAGGTGAAAGGATGCGGAAACGGAATCATGTGGTACCTGTCCGGCTGAACGCCAAAGAGCTGCGGTTCTTAGATGAGCAGGTGCAAAAAAGCGGCCTTGCGAGGGAAGAATTCTTACGGTCATTGATCGTAGGGGCAGAAGTGCATGCCAAGCCCTGTGAGCATCATGCCGACCTGCTTCGGAAGATAGCGGGGCTCTGCAACAATGCCAACCAGCTGGCCCATGTGGCAAATGCCACTGGCCGGGCAGAGACAGAAAGCGTCAGGGAAATGCTGCGGGTATCAAAGGAAGTATGGCAGATCGTAAAAGAGGACTGGTAATGGCCTATGGCATATACCAGTATCATACCTGTCCACCGTCTGGATAATTCGATCGATTATATTAAGGATAAGGAAAAGACCACAAAACCTGCGTCTTCGGCCGGATCGCTGGAGGAAGCTATCGATTATGCACTGAACCGGGATAAAACGGAAACCGTGGTATTTGAAGATGCCATTGGATGTACCTGTGAGGGTGCGTTTGCGGATATGCGTTCTACCAAGCAGAGGTTCCATAAAATGGACGGCGTCCAGGGGTATCATCTGGTGCAGAGTTTTGCGGCAGGGGAGGTATCGCCGGAGCTTGCACATCTGATCGGGCTGGAACTTGCGGAGCAGTTACTGAAAGGGAAATATGAAGTTGTGGTGACTACCCATTTGAATACCAGCCATTACCATAACCATCTGGTGTTCAATTCCGTCAGCATGGAAGATGGGAAGAAATACCACAGCAACAGCAGGAGCTATTATGAGGATGTGCGCAGGATATCCGACAGCCTGTGTAAAAAATACGGCCTTTCCATTATCCAGCCGGAGGGAGGCAAAGGGAGATCTTATGCAGAGTGGCAGGCAGAAAGGGAGGGAAAACCAACCTGGAGGACCGCCATCCGTATGGATATTAAAGAGGCCGTGGAGGAAAGCTTCAGCTGGCGCCAGTTTATCGGCGTGATGGAAAAGAAGGGATATGCCTTTAAACTGAACCGGAAATATATTGCCCTGCGGGCTCCGGGCATGGAGCGGTATGTGAGGCTGAAAAGCCTTGGGAAAAATTACACGGAAGAAGCCATCCGGGGATGGATCTTACAGCCCAGGGATTTTAAAGGGCAACAGGCTGGGAAAGGAAATCCCGTAAAGCGGAAAAAACTTCATGGGCTGCAGGCCCTCTATTATTCATACCTGTACCAGATGGGAGTCCTCAAGCGGAAACCAAAGCGTGTATCTTATGCGCTTCGGCAGGACATCCGGCGGCTGGATGAGCGGATCGCTCAGATGGAGTTTCTGCAGAAGCATGGCATTACCACCAGAGAAGAACTGGAGAGCTACCGGAAACCGTTGGAAGGACAGGTACTTTCCCTCACAAAAGAACGCCACCGCCTGTACCGGGCAGAACCGGAGTCCGCAAGAATCCGGGAGATCACGGATATGCTGAAGCCTATGCGTAAAGAGATCCGGATGTGCGTAAAGATTGAACAGCATTCGCTGGAGATTGAGCAGAGGCTGAGGGAACAGCAATTGGAACAGGAAAAACAAAATGCCTGCGGGCATAAGGAAAAAGAACATCAGGAACAGAAAGAGGGGAGGTGAGAGCGATGAATTATGGTGGAGATGCGGCAGACCAGATCGTCCGGTATTCACTGGAAGGGATTGATTACAGCCTGCGTTTGTCCGGTACGGTTGCGAAAAACCTTGCTATATTTTTTGCAGCGGTATTAAAAGACCAGAAGCGGACTTATGGAAAGACACGCATGGTGCGGATGCTGAAGGAGAACCGTCCATTGAAATTTTTTACTGTGCCGTCCGACCGTCTGAAGGAATTTGCCCGTGAAGGGAAAAAACGGGGGCTTTTGTATGTTGTCATCCGTGACAGAAAGAATCCGGGCCAGTGTGAGATCATGGTGTTTGCGGATGACGCTGCCAAGGTCAACCGGGTCATGGATAAAATGAACCTTGATTTCCTGAGATCGGAAAGCGGAGAGGCTGTCCAGGAGGTTGCGATGGAAGCAGAACAGAGCCAGAATGTGACGGAGGCCCCGACCGAAACAGTGGAGATGCCGGAGGGCGAGATCCAGTTTGAACTTGGGGATATGGAACAGGATTTTGGCTTTGAGGAGCCAGAGCAGGATCCGGAAAATTTTATGCAGGCGCAGGAGGAAAGGAATCCGTCCGAACCTTCCTCGCGCAGCAAAGATACTTCTACCGGGCGGGAAAAGTCTGAGCAGATGGAGAAACCGGAACGCACAGAAGGGCAGGAAAAGCCGTCCGTCCGTGCGGAGCTGGACAAGATCAGGCAGGAGAAACAGGAATCTGCCAAACAGAAAGAACAAAACAGGAGTCGCAGCAAAAATCGTTCGGCTGGCAGAAAAAAGAGAAAAAAATCAAAGGCAAAGGGAAGGTGATGTAGATGGATTTATCAAAGTATTTATCGTCAGGGGATGAGCCTGCTGTAGAGGAACAGCAGCCCCGTATGAGCAAAGAGGAATATGCCGCTTTAAAGAAACAGGAGCGTGAGGAAGTGTGGGCGGAGATCGACGCCAAGGCCCAGGATGTGTTCAAAGATGGGGATTCCCTGAAAGGGTTCCTTGATTTCATGGCACAGTGCAAGCCTCAGAAAACACCGAACCTGCTCCTGCTTTATGGCCAGAATCCGGAGATCCGGCAGGTGATGACATTTGAAAAAGTGAAGGAGGAAGGCTATTCCCTGCGGGCAGGAGTGCATGGCTACCGATTCCTTATTACACAGGATTATGAAAAAGACGGTGTCATCATGCAGGGAACGAACATCGGAAAGGCGTATGATATCAGCCAGATCCGCATGAAGCCTCCAGTTCCGCCAGAGCCAAAAGATATGGAAACGCTCATGGGGGCGCTCCTGACCAATCCGGATGTGGCGGTACGGATCGCAGACAATCTGCCGGAAGGGGTGCAGGCACAGTATATCCCAAGACAGCGCACGATTTATGTGAGGAACGGGATGAATGAGGTTACTACATTCCATGCCATCAACCGGGAGCTGGCCTGTGCCGCGCTGGATGCCCATGATGGCAGTTACGCCCGTCAGAAGGTATCACCCAAAGCATTCTGTGCCGCTTATGTAGTAGCGCAGAAATACGGCGTGGATACTTCCGGCTTCCGGTTTGACAAAGTGTGTGAGATGCAGGGCAACGGTGATAAGGATCCCAAGGAACTCCGTGCGTTTATCGGGGATATCCGCAATGCCGCCTATGGCATCAGCAACCACTTGAACCGGAACCTTGGAGAGCAGGAACAGGAATTTGTCGCAGATGAGTTTTCCATATCTGAGGGATCAGCAAAATCCGGAAAAGGGAAAAAGCAGCCGGAAAAACAGCCGGAACGCTGATAAAAAGGGCTCTCTGCAATAAAAAATGGAGCATAAAAAAGGTGCTTTTTTTCCGGAAGATCCAGTAGCTTTCTGCCAGCAGGTGTGGTATGTTGTGGTCAGGAAAAGAAGGAAAGGAGGCCGGAGGATGGAAAAAAGACGATGCGTAAAAACAGATGAGATCACCGTCAATATGCTGGTGCATGCCCTGCGGGATGTATTCCGGGAAGAAAAGGATGCGGGCGCATCCACAAAAGAAACGGGGGACCTTATCCTGCGGCTGGCCGGCCACAGGGATAAGAAGCTCTATCTGACGGATGGGGAGCATAAAAAAGCAGTACAGGCTTTAAATGGGCTCCGGGATACTTACATTGAAAACGGAAGATATACCGATGGGATCGATACGGTTTTAATGCGTATCATGAATGCAAGGTACAGGACCTATCGGACACGGTAACGGACAGGCGGGATGCCTGTCTTTTTTGATCGGAAAGGGGGAATGCCCGTGAATGAATGGGAAAGGCTTGGCAGGCAGGCAAAGGTTATCAAACAGAGATATCCAAAAGGCACACAGGTCTGCCTTGGGCATATGGAGGGAGAAAACGATATGCCATCCGGCTTAAAAGGCACAGTGTCATTTGTGGATGATATTGGGCAGATTTTTGTAAGCTGGGAGAATGGGAGGTCATTACCGTTAAACACGGAAGTGGACAGCTTCCAAGTGGTAAGCAGGCCAAAGAAAGAGAGGGATGGATTTTCCCGGTAAGTAAAGGCGGCAGGTCAGAGTGGATCATCTGGCTTGCCGCTTTGCCTGTTGTGTGGTGGGCGGGGGCGCTTCTTGCGGATGCCATATCACCAGGACAGAACCTGATGGAGATCATGGAGGCGCTTACAGAAAAGCTGGAGCATCCGTTATCCCTGCATTATACACAATATACGTTAAAAGCCATCCTGGTCTGTACCCTGCTCTATGCCTTTGGCATCGGCATTTACTATGCAAACCAGAAGAACTACCGCAGGGGAGAGGAACATGGTTCCGCCAAATGGGGTGATGCGGCACAGTTATGTAAGAAATACCAGCAGAAACCTTATGCGGACAATATCCTGCTGACACAGAACTTCCGCATGGGGTTTGACTGTTTCCGGCATAAGCGGAATTTAAATGTATTAGTAGTAGGCGGCAGCGGTGCAGGGAAATCCAGAAGCTATGCGATCCCGAATATCATGCAGTGCAACTGTTCCATGGTGGTGACCGATCCAAAGGCAGAGCTTTTGCGAAAGACAGGCGGCCTGCTGGAAAAGAAAGGGTATGAGGTACGGGTATTTGACCTGATCCATCCGGATACATCCTTTGGCTATAATCCGTTTGAATATGTGACGGATGACAAGGACGTGCTGAAGCTCATCACGAACCTGATCCGGAACACGACACCCAAGGGAGCGCAGTCCTCGGATCCCTTTTGGGAAAAAAGCGAGACTGCGCTTTTACAGGCACTCATGCTGTATCTGCTGCATGAAGCACCGCCGGAGGAACAGAACTTTGCCATGATCATGGAAATGCTGGCTTCTGCCCAGGTAAAGGAAGATGATGAGGACTACGAGTCACCGCTTGACATCCTGTTTGAACGGCTGGAAATGCGGGATCCGGAAAATATCGCAGTCAAGCAATATCATATTTACAAACAGGCTGCGGGAAAGACTGCAAAATCTATCCTGATTTCCGTAGGCGTCCGGCTGGCAGCTTTTAACCTGCCGCAGATTGCAAATCTGACCTGCCATGATGAACTGGATCTTGCCAGCATGGGAGAAAAAAAGGTGGCGCTTTTCTGCTGTATCCCGGATGCAGATACATCCCTGAATTATCTTGTGGGCATGATCTATACCCAGCTTTTCCAGACACTTTATTATGTGGCCGACCGTAAATACGGGGGCAGGCTGCGGGTCCCGGTAAACTGCATTATGGATGAGTGGCCCAATGTTGCCCTGCCCGATGATTTTGAGAAAATTTTAAGTACCTGTCGGTCACGTTCTATTTTCTGCAGTATTATCGTGCAGAACATGAGCCAGATCAAGGCGCTGTTTAAAGATTCATGGGAAAGCCTGGTAGGTAATTGTGACGAGCTGCTATACCTGGGCGGCAATGAAAAGGAGACGCATAAATACATCTCGGAACTGCTTGGGAAGGAAACCATTGATACCAACACGTATGGGCAGACCAAAGGACGTTCGGGAAGTTATTCCACAAACTTCCAGCAAAGCGGAAGGGAGCTTCTCATGCCGGATGAGGTGCGTATGCTGGATAACCAGTATGCCTTATTGTTTGTCCGTGGGGAACGTGCCATGATGGACAGGAAATATGACTTGATGAAACACCCGAATATTAAGATGACAGAGGATGGAGGGGCAGAAGCGTATAACTATGCAAAAACGCCGCTGGCCCATGACACCTTTGCGTTTGATGCGGGAAGATATGAAGATTATGAGCTGCTCTCTGACGAGGATATCATCAGAGGGCAGTTTGCTATTTAGGAATGGAGGGATGCCGATGAAAGGTAATTTATTGAAAGACTGGAAACTGAAGAAAGGCTGCGCAGAGGAAACAGGCAGCCAGGGAGAAAAAAAGAAAGAGACCGCATCCATGCCGATGAGCAGGGTGCAGAAAAAGCTGTTTGCGGTTTATTCCGTGCTGGTATTTGTCGGAAATGTATGTACGACCTACGCTTATGCAGCGGGGGATCCCCTGTCTGTTGTCAACAACCTGTCGACTTTTATTTTCTCGCTGATCCGGGCAATCGGCCTGATCCTGTTAGGCTTTGGTATCGTGCAGGTGGGCCTCAGCCTGAAAAGCCATGATCCGAGCCAGAGGGCTAACGGGTTTTTAACGCTGGCTGGAGGTATCATCATCACCTTTGCAAAAGAGATCCTTGACCTGATCATGGCGTAAGGAGTCCGAGGGGCGGGCAGGGACACTGTCCGCCCTGTTATCACACGAAGGAGGTGAGATAGGAAATGGAAAGCGATAACTGGATTGTGCAGAACCTCCAATCTGCATTAAATACCTGGAATGACAAGTTAAATGAAATCTGGACGCTGCTGACGCAGGATCCGGCAACCTTTAAAGGCGGTTCGATCTGGAGCGTGATGACAAGTATCAATGGCGCGTTAAAGGCGATCGCATTGGGGCTATTAGTCCTGTTCTTTGCCATGGGGATCATTAAGACCTGTTCGAGCTTTACGGATATGAAAAAGCCGGAGCATGTGCTGAAAGCATTCATCCGTTTTGCACTGGCACAGGGAGCGGTAGTGTATGGCATGGACCTGATGAAAGCACTGTTTTCCATCATACAGGGCATTGTTACAACAATCTTAGCCAATGCAAACCTGTCTGGAGGGACGGTATCACAGCTCCCGGCAGAGATCGTGGAAAAGGTGGAATCCGTAGGCATGCTGGATTCCATCCCCCTGTGGATCGTAACCCTGCTTGGCAGCCTGCTCATCACGGTATTGTCTTTTATTATGATCCTGACCGTTTATGGGCGGATGTTCAAGCTGTATATGTACACTGCCATTGCACCCATCCCCCTTTCAACTTTTGCGGGGGAGCCGTCCCAATCGGTAGGGAAGAATTTTATCCGGTCTTATGCGGGAGTGTGTCTGGAAGGGGCAATCATCGCACTGGCCTGTATCATATTTTCGGTGTTTACATCCAGCATGCCGGCCGTGTCGGATATCAGCCTGTCAGCAGTAACAATCGTATGGAATTACGTGGGAGAGCTGGTGTTTAATTTACTGATCCTTGTAGGGGCGGTCAAAGCTTCTGACCGGATCGTTAAGGAGATCATGGGATTATAGGAGGACGTGGAAATGAATGAAATAAAAACTTTAGGATTTGATTGGGAATTCGGGCATGAGGAACTGGCGCTTCAGATATCCTCCTATGCAAACAACGGATGTCTCTATGTCGGGCTTTATAAGAATGGTGAAGAAGGATTTGAACCATTTGGGGATCTGACCGTTAACTTGCCGATGAGCAGCATGCTCCCGCCGGAATTAAATGAAGCATATATCAGCGGTTCTTTCAGCCGTGAAAAACTGAAATTTATAAAAAAGCATAAATTAGGCGTCTTCCTGCCGGAAGTAGGATTTTCCGGTTACTGTACTTATGCAAAGGTGGCCTTTGATATGGAGCGCCTTAAGGAGTTTGATCCCAAGGGCATGGAGGAATACCTGCACGGCAGGAATGCGCAGGAACCGCCGGAGAAAGAAGGAAAGAAAAGAAAGCATGAACAGAAAGAAAGGTAGGGACGGATATGGAAGTGAAGATGAATAAGGAGATCCGGGATTATCAGGAATCCATGTTTTTTGGATTGAATTTCCGGCAGTGCGCGTTTTCCGTGCTGGCGATCCTTGCAGCGGTAGCCATTTATTTTGGGACGAAGGGGCGCCTGCCCGATGATGTCCAGGGATGGCTTTGCATGCTTGGAGCGGCACCGTTCGCAGCCTGCGGATTTTTTAAATATCACGGTATGACGGCAGAGCAGTTTTTGTGGGCGTTTATAAAATCAGAGATCCTGTACCCGAAAAAGCTGAGCTTCAGGCCGGAAAACCTTTACTACTCCTGTATGGAGGAAAGCATCCTTGCGGGGGAACGTATCGGAGGTGACGGGACATGCGTCACCCGGAAGAAAGAAAATGTGGCAAAGAAAAAAACAGTGAAGAAGAAAAAAAGGAAGGAGGGATGCCTTTGATTAAAACACTGAGCCAGGCATTAAAAATGGATAAGGAACGGTTCCAGGTTCCAAAATCCGTCCAGCAGGCGGTTCCGATCCGCAGGATCTGGCCGGACGGCATCTTCCAGGTAGGAAATAAATATTCAAAGTCATTCCGTTTTACGGATATCAATTATGCCATTGCGAGCAAGGCGGATAAGACGGAGATGTTCCTCGATTATTCAGAACTTCTGAATGCGCTGGATTCCGGCTCGTCTGCCAAGATTACGCTGAATAACCGGAGGATCAATAAAGAGGAATTTGAACATTCCCTGCTGATCCCGATGAAAGGGGATGGCCTGGACCATTACCGCCAGGAGTACAATGACATGCTGCTGTCGAAAGTCAGCGGCACCAGCAACAGCATCTATCAGGAACGGTATCTTACGGTCAGCATCCATAAAAAGAACGTGGATGAAGCGAGGACGTACTTTGCGCGTGTGGGAACGGATATCGTCACCCATCTGGCAAAGCTGTCATCGGTAGCGGAGGAACTGGATGCAGGGGAAAGGCTCCAGCTGTTCCGTGATTTCTTTAAAACGGATGAGCCGTCTGCTTTTCCTTTCGATTTAAAAGCATTTGCAAAGAAAGGGCATAGTTTTAAGGATTGGATCTGCCCGGAGAGCATGGAATTTCACAGCGACCACTTCCGGATCAATGGAAGGTACGGGCGTGTGCTTTATATGCAGGATTATGCCAGCTATGTAAAAGACGATATGGTATCAGAACTGTGTGACCTGAGCCGGGACCTGATGCTGTCTATTGACATTCTGCCAGTGCCGACCGATGAAGCGGTGAGGGAGATCCAGAACAAGCTGCTTGGTGTGGAGACCAACGTGACGAACTGGCAGAGGCGGCAGAATGCCAACAATAACTTCTCTGCGGTGGTTCCTTATGACATGGAGCTTCAGAGGAAAGAGACAAAAGAAATGCTGGAGGATTTAACGACCAGGGACCAGCGGATGATGTTTGGGCTTCTGACGATGGTACACATGGCAGAGACCAAAGAGCAGCTGGATTCAGATACGGAGACTCTTTTTTCTGTGGCAAGGAAACACCTCTGCCAGCTCTCCACCCTGAAGTGGCAGCAGGCAGACGGTTTGGATACCGTGCTTCCATATGGGCTTCGGAAGATCAATGCCCTGCGTACCCTGACAACAGAGTCCACTGCGGTGCTGATCCCATTCCATACACAGGAGATCATGCAGCCTGGGGGCATCTATTACGGGCAGAATGCGGTCAGCAAAAATATGCTGGTGGCAGACCGCAGGAGGCTTCTGAATGGCAACTCATTCCGCCTTGGCGTCAGTGGATCCGGTAAGAGCTTCTCCGCAAAGGAAGAAATTGTGGACCTGGCCCTGTCTACGGAGGACGATATCCTGATCCTGGATCCGGAGTCTGAGTTTGGTTCCCTCGTGGAAGCGTTAAACGGTGAAGTCATTAAAATCTCGGCTACCTCGGATACCCATCTGAATGCCATGGATATGGATTCAGCGTATGGTAATGACAAGAATCCGCTGATCGAGAAATCAGAATTCATCCTGTCCCTGTTCGAACAGCTGGTAGGGGCAGGCAATCTGTCTGCCAAGGAGAAATCCATCCTCGACCGCTGTACGGCGGATGTTTACCGGGATTATATCCGCAGCGGGTATCAGGGGCAGGTGCCGACACTGAAGGATCTGTACCGCCAGCTGATGCTCCAGCCGGAAGAAGAAGCCAGGGGGCTGGCCCTGTCCTCGGAATTATTCATCAACGGAAGTTTAAATACCTTTGCACAGCCTACCAATGTCAATACGAAAAGCCGGATCATCGCCTATGACATCCGGGAGCTTGGGGAACAGCTGATGCCCCTTGGCATGCTGGTCACCCTGGATTCCATCTTTAACCGTGTGATCCAGAACTGGAAGATGGGAAAGACGACCTGGATCTTTGCGGATGAGTTTTACCTGCTTTTCCGGTACCAGTACAGTGCGGACTTTTTCTACCGTCTGTATAAGAGGATCCGGAAATATTCAGGGTTTGTGACCGGCCTGACGCAGAACGTGGAGGAACTTCTGAAATCAGATACAGCAAGGCTCATGCTGGCAAACAGTGAGTTTTTGATCCTTTTAAATCAGGCAACGACCGACAGGGATGAGCTGGCGAACCTTTTGAATATCTCAGATAACCAGTTGTCGTATATCACAAACGTAGGTGCTGGGCATGGCCTGATCCGCTGTTCCGGCAATATCGTGCCATTTGAGAACAGTTTCCCGAAAAATACGGCATTATACCGTTTAATGACGACCAAGCCAGGGGAGGCCCAGGGCTTGATCCAGTAAAAGAGATTCAAGGCATTCATGCCAGGAAGGAGGAAGTATGGAACAGCAGGAAACAGCCAGCATCCGGTTTTATACAGCCGGATGTATGGAATTTGAAAATTTTTCAGAGTGTTATGAGGACCTGACACTGGCACAGGCAGTGGACATTTATAAGAAAATACGGAAACGGAATGCCTGCAACATTCCAGGCATCGGGTTTGAGCTGCAGGATCCCGCCATCCCGGATTATTCGGGAATCCACTGGCCGCTTTTAGTGGCGGACCAGATCGACCGGGAATCCATCGAAATGATCCCGGCTTACGCAAAGCATCCGTTGGTGCAAAAGGCGGTACAGGAATTGGAGGGCTATCTGCCGAAGCTCCAGAAAGGTGCAAAGCACAGGAACACTCCGGAGCGGTGAATGGTTTTGAAATATACGGATGGGAGGTGAGATATGAAGGATATCAAAACAAGGGAGCATGACCGAGGGCCGAAGATTTTGGAGAAAGCTTCCCGTATGCCAAAAGAGCTGGCAAGGGAGGCAGGGCTTGCAGCAAAGGAAAAATCTCTCCAGGGATCCAGAGTATCCGATACGGCAGACCATCCGGATTCTCCAGTTGGATATGCTGGTGACAAAGCAGAGCGTGTACTGAAAAGAGGCGCCGAGGAAAGTGGGCGGGCAGCCGTAAAGGTTTCTTATGCAGCCGGGAAGGAGACTGCCAAAAAGACTTATCAGAAACTGCAGAAGCGTACCGGGGCAGAAAGAGGGAAGAAAGAGATGGATTCCTCCTCTGGCCAGTCGCCTGAAGATGCCATGGAAAGGGGACGGGCTCTCGCAAAAGAGAGAGCCGGAAAAGATGCGGTAAAGAAAAATGCACAGAAACGGTCATTAGAGCATCAGGCAGAAAAAAGTGCTGTGGCTCAGGATACGGGGAAAACAGGAAAGAGCCAGTTTATCCGTACCAGGGAAAATGCCAGCCGTACCGTGAAGGAGCATGTATCCAGACAGCCGCCCAAATTAAAGACAGCCGACAGGCTGGTTGTGAAGAAAGGCCCCCGGATCATAAAGTCCCAGGCTTTGGTGGGAGGCAAAGCAGGAAAGATATCGTTTCCACCGGGAAAGCTGCAGGCGGCCAAGGCTGCAAAGAGGGCAGCCATCCATAATATGCAGCGGGGCGCAAGGCGGGCAGAGCGGGCGGCATCTGCCGTGGTGCGGTTCAAACGTGCGGTGGAGGCGGCAGCTAAAGCCATCCGGAACGGGATCGCTGCACTGCTGGCCGGGGCTGGTTCCATGTTCATTGTACTGATCTTAATTGTTGGTGTCATTGGCGGCGTTTTTGCCTACAGTTCTTCACAGAGCAGTGCTTCTTTAAGTGAGCAGGTACTGGCATATACGGCAACGATCCAAAAGTATGCCAGCCAGTATGGGATTCCGGAATATGTCCCTGTGATCCAGGCGATCATGATGCAGGAATCCGGCGGTGCCGGGACGGATCCGATGCAGTCCAGTGAATGTCCTTACAACACCAGGTATCCAAACAGCCCCGGAGCGATTACAGATCCGGAATATTCCATAGAGGTAGGTGTGCAGTATTATGCAGACTGTGTTCGGGAGGCCGGATGTACCAGCCCGCAGGACATGGACAAGCTGAAACTGTCGCTGCAGGGCTATAACTATGGAAATGGGTACATATCATGGGCGGTGAGAAATTATGGCGGATATAGTGAAGCTAATGCCCTGCTGTTTTCACAGCAGCAGGCAGCTTCCCATGGATGGGCCAGGTATGGGGACCCGGAGTACGTTCCCCATGTGCTCCGGTATTATTCCGGAGGGAATCCGTTTGCAGCCCTGTTCGGAAACGAACAGATCGTATCTGTGGCACTGACGCAGTTAGGGAATGTAGGCGGGGACAAGTTCTGGTCGTGGTATGGATTTGACGGCCATGTATTATGGTGCGCCTGCTTTGTTTCATGGTGCGCAGACCAGTGCGGACTCATTGAGAGCGGAGCAGTGCCGAGATTTTCCCTTTGTACAGACGGCGTAGACTGGTTTCAGGGGAAAGGGAAATGGCAGGCACGTGGAAGTACACCGACCGCTGGAATGATTATCTTTTTTGACTGGAATGGAGATGGAAAGTCAGACCATGTAGGCATTGTGGAAAAAAGTGAGGGTGGCAGAGTCTATACAGTGGAAGGCAATTCTGGAAATGCGGTAAAGCAGAACAATTATGATCTTAATTATTCCTGTATTATGGGATATGGGGTGGTGTCATATTAGGAAATGGTGCATGGATAAAAACGGAAATCAAGAGGGATATGGTATCTTGCAGGAATAGCAGGATACCATATCTTCGTAATTGATTCTGAACAATTATATAGATATTCATTGGCATACACGCTTACTGGCTTGCGTACCATAAATTGATACAATGCACCCTCTGATGCCTGGAGGGTGCAAATTTAACGATTACCCTACTCAAAAAACGATTGGGTGCATTTTGATGGGAAGGGCAGATGCCCCGGAATTAAGCGTTTGGCATAGATATCAGAGTTTTTTAGGGTACGATGTGATAATCCGATTGAGAATGCTCATGTACGGTAAGGAAGCAAGCAACCGAAAACAAGAGATAGACCGCCAGCACTACACTATTCCGAACCAAAGACCAAAAGATAAGCATTGTGGGAAAATCTAAACTTTTGGATTCTCCTACAATGCCGACTACGGCGGAATCCCTCCCACTCCTTATATCTTTCTTTCCGTATACATTGAATTTGTATTTAGTAAATGCTATAATGTCCCTATTCAAATTATAAATGTGTTGAATTAGTTACATGTACATATTTTTTGTACCGGAGGAAGTGAAATGAATCCAAAAATTTATCTCATTACAGGCTTAATGGCTTCTGGAAAATCTACAGTTTCCGATTTACTGGCAAAATCAATAGAAAAATGCGTCCATCTTCGTGGTGATGTGTTCCGAAAAATGATTATTACAGGCAGAGAAAATATGTCAGCTACCCCATCAGCGGAAGCAGTCCGCCAGCTGTACCTTCGATACAAATTGACTGCTGATGCGGCAAAGTCATACTTTGACAACGGCTTTTCTGTAGTGATCCAAGATAACTACTACGGTGATGAATTAAATCGAATGATAAATTATCTGCATAAATACCCTGTTGAGGTTGTCGTTCTTTGTCCAGATGTGGAAACAATAAAAGAAAGGGAACGATACAGGGAGAAAACAGGCTATTCCGGCTTTACGGTTGAAACCTTATACGATACATTTATGCAGACAACACCACGGATCGGCTTTTGGCTGGACAATTCCAACCAAACACCACAGCAGACAGCAGAAACCATTCTGAACGCCAGGAAGCCGGTATGATTGTTACATATAAGGGGAAGAAAAATTTCTTTTAGGTACTTTCTTTCCTAAAACTGATGTGATATAATAGCTTCATTCCAGAAAAGGAGTAAAAAATATGCGGCAAGGTATTCTTAAATAAAACTATAATCAAATAGTGGGAACAAAGGATTATGATAGTTCCTTTTGTGGGGGCTTGATTTTTTGTACCCAATTTAAGAATACTTTTGCCTTATCAATTTTGACATATCCAAAAAAACAGCAGTCACAAATAGGTGTATGCTGTATATGTGTATGTCCGCAAATTATAATCCCCAGTGGTAAAAGTATTTTACTGCTGGGGATTTTTGTGCCCTTTCGGGCTGTAAAAGGAGGACAATCACATGAAAATAATCAATATTGGCATTCTTGCCCACGTAGACGCAGGAAAAACAACATTGACGGAAAGTCTGCTATACACCAGTGGAGCGATTGCGGAACAGGGAAACGTGGATAAAGGGACTACAAGAACAGACACTATGATTTTGGAACAGCAGCGGGGAATTACCATTCAGACAGCAGTTACTTCTTTTTGCTGGAATGATTATAAAATCAATATTGTGGACACTCCCGGTCATATGGATTTTTTAACCGAAGCATACCGTGCTTTATCTGTCCTTGACGGAGCTGTTTTAGTCATTTCGGCAAAAGACGGCGTACAGGCACAGACGCGTATATTATTCCATGCGCTTCAGAAAATGAACATTCCGACAATTATCTTTATAAATAAGATAGACCAAAATGGAATCGACCTACAGCGTGTTTACCAAAGCATTAAAGACAAACTTACCAGTGATATGATTGTCATGCAGGAGGTTTCCCTGTCGCCCCAAATATCCATGACCGATATTTCTGATTTGGACAAATGGGATATGATTATTTCCGGAAGCGATGAACTATTAGAACGATATGTTGCAGAGGATTCTTTGGATATACAGGAATTACAATATGAAAAGTGCAAAAGAACCAGATGCTGCTCTTTGTTTCCTGTTTATCATGGGAGTGCAAAAGACAATTTAGGAACAGAAAAACTGATTGAAGCGGTTACAGAAACTTTCATTACAGAAACAGACGATATTCAGTCTGAATTATGTGGATATGTTTTTAAGGTTGAGTATACAGAGCGGAAAAAACGGCTTTCTTATTTACGCCTGTATCATGGGACGCTCCATTTACGGGATACCCTGCTGCTGTCAAAAAAGAAAAAAATAAAGATTACAGAAATGTGTATTCCGTCAAATGGTGAAATCGTCCCGGCTGACCATGCCTGTCCGGGAGAAATTGTTATTTTAGCTGATGATACTTTGAAACTGAACGACATTCTGGGAAATGAAAAACTCCTGCCTCACAAAACATGGATTGATAATCCCATGCCATTACTTCGGACAACGGTAGAGCCGCAAAAGCCGGAGCAAAGGGAAGCCCTGTTAAATGCCCTCGCAGAGATTGCTGATACAGACCCTCTTTTGCATTTTGACATTGATACTGTTACACATGAGATTATGTTATCTTTTTTGGGAAAAGTACAGTTAGAAGTTATTTGTTCGCTATTAGAAGAAAAATATCATGTGGGCGTGGCTATGAAAGAGCCTTCGGTTATTTATCTGGAAAGACCGCAAAAAAAAGCGAGCTGCACGATCCATATTGAAGTGCCGCCGAATCCGTTTTGGGCATCTATTGGTTTGACTGTAACACCGCTTCCTGTTGGAAGCGGAACACAATATAAAAGCGAGGTATCTCTCGGCTATTTGAACCAAAGTTTTCAAAATGCCGTCATGGAGGGTGTGCGTTATGGAATGGAGCAGGGCTTATATGGCTGGGGAGTGACAGACTGCCAAATTTGTTTTGATTATGGAGTTTATTACAGCCCGGTCAGCACCCCCGCTGATTTTCGTTTTCTTGCGCCTGTCGTGTTGGAGCAGGCATTGAAAAAAGCAGGGACACAACTGTTGGAACCATACCTTTCCTTTACCCTTTTTGCACCGCAGGAATATCTTTCACGGGCTTATAATGACGCACCAAAGTATTGCGCAATCATTGAATCAACCAGACTTGAAAAAGATGAAGTTATTTTTAAGGGGGAAATCCCTGCCCGTTGTATCGGTGAATATAGGAATGATTTGAATTTTTATACAAATGGAAGAAGTGTCTGCATTACAGAATTAAAAGGGTATCAGGAAACTTCCGGCGAGCCTGTGTTTCAGCCACGCCGCCCGAACAGCCGTTTAGACAAGATCCGGCATATGTTTCAGAAGATAATGTAACGTCTTGCGCAATGCAAGCGTTCATTGCTGGCTATTGCGAAATATCATTGATAAAATCAGCATCAGAGAGGAGGAACCATTTTGAACCAGAAACAGACGGATATTACAACAGGAAAGCAAATACGTTATCTGCGAACACAATCGGGAATGACACAGGAAGAACTGGCTGGGGAATTGAATGTTACCCGGCAGGCGCTATCGAATTGGGAGAGAGATGTTAATGAACCCGATTTAAATACGTTGAAAAAAATTTGTTTTCTTTTTGGAGTCCACATGGACGATTTTGCGAAGGAGGTAATAACAAAAATGGAAACATGTGAAAAAAAGAGAAACGACAATTTAATAAGTATGATATGGCAATTGGACTTTTTTATGGTGTCGGGATATTTCTTGGCATTGGTATTTTCTTTGTTGGCGGTTTTATGACAATGTCGGGTGCAGGGTGGGGAGCATCACTATTTGGCGGTGGCTGTTTTTCTCTTGTATTTGGCTTGATATGCCATGCAGTTATTACATTGAGAAGAAATGACAAATGATGACATATCCTGCTTTCTAGACTTTTCGGTCATATCGCGTAAAAAAGCCGCTGCTTTTGGCTTTCCAATAGCGGTGGCTTAATGCAAGCGGCGGCAAAGGGAAATATCCTTTGAATACCTTACAGAAGAATAGTTTTGCAGCATTATAAAAATAAAAGCCGATACCATTTTGGAAAGAAAAGATACATAATAGTCAAGACGGCAACAATCAGAAGTTATGGAGGGTAACAATGGAATATAGTAAGGAAGATTTAATGGAAGCAAAAAGGCAAATTTTGGGAGTGGGAGAGAACATGGGAACAGAGGAAAGCAAAAAGATCTGGGAGAAAAACGCACAATTTTGGGATGATGCAATGGGTGACGAATCTAATGAATTTCACAGAGAGGTAGTGCGTCCCAAAGTAACGGAACTTCTATCTCCTGATCCTTCGGATTACATTTTGGATATTGCGTGCGGCAATGGAAATTATTCTTCGTATCTTGCACAAAGAGGCGCTTCGGTCGTCGCTTTTGATTACAGCAAAAAAATGATAGAATTGGCTAAAAGACGGCGATCACAATATGCAAAACAAATTGAGTTTTGCGTAGCGGATGCGACCAATAGAGAAAGCTTATTAGGATTAAAAAGAAATCGAGCCTTTACGAAAGCAGTTTCTAATATGGCAATTATGGATATTACGGATATTGAACCGCTTTTTATGGCTGTTTATGAACTGTTGGAGGAAAACGGAATTTTTGTCTTTGCAACGCAACACCCTTGTTTTATCACATTGACTGAAAAATATATGACACCGCACAGTTACTATGATATAGCGATCGAAGGGCAGCCAGAGGAGCAGATTTATTATCATCGTTCCATACAAGATATTTTTAACCTTTGTTTTAGAGCTGGATTTGTCATTGATGGATTTTATGAAGAATGTTTCAAAACCAACAAAGAAATTCCTATGGTAATGATAGTAAGACTTAAAAAGGTAAAACGTGATAGCTTAAAATAAATTCAAGTTTGTCAGGTAAATAGCAAACCCGGCCGAGCCAGTCAACGGTCAAGATGAACGGGCTTCGCCCGCCGTTGACAGCCCCGCCCGGTTTGCCTTTGTGTCAGGAGAAGGAACGATTTTTGACAAAGTGATTGGAGAATAGTGTTTAAGATCTAATACAGTGAGGCGGTGATTTATATGGGAAAGTTATGATTCTGACCTTATCCGACAGAGAAGAACATATATTTAACAAAGTGGTGGCGGCTTTGAACGATGAATCTGTATTAGAGGTCACCTATGGGTCGCATCTTTCTGTGCTTACTTTCCCCGGCCTGGAAATCCACATAAAGGAACAGACCGTCTACCATAACGATACGCTCATCCCACTGACACATCGTGAGTTCTTTACTCTTACATATTTGGCATCCCATCCATTCTGGGTGTTTAGTAAAGAGCAGATCTATGAGGCAGTATGGAAAGAGCATGGCACGAATTGTGGGAGTGCCGTGACAAATGTAGTGAGCCAAATACGGAGGAAGATAGGGGATGGGTATATAGAGACTGTGGTTGGCAGCGGGTATCGGTTTGTGGGGTGAGAATAGAGGCAGGGGCAGCTTGAAATTGGGCTGTCTCTGCCTTTTATGTTAGTTGAGAAAATCGCAAGGTTACGGTATAATACGGGATGTGAGATTTATGTTTGAGGTGACAACAATGCTACATATAGCAATATGTGATGACGATGCGTGGATGGCTTCCAAAGTGGAGGCGCTGGCAAAGATATTCTTTCGGACGCATTGTGTTGATATAAAAGTTCAGTCATACCAGTCCAGTGAAAACTTAATGTATGACCTGCAGGATGGAGTTTATTATGATCTCCTTCTTTTGGATATCGAAATGCCGGGAATAGACGGGATGGGGCTGGCAAAGAATATTCATGACAATATGCCGGCAGCGAGAATCATTTTTATCACATCCCATTTGGAGTATGCGATTACTGCCTATGAGTTTTCTGTATTCCGTTATATTCCTAAGACAGCATTAGATGATAAATTGCCAGTAGCACTGGAAGATTTCTATAAACTGTATGGACTGGAACGAAGTGAATATTATGTGATAAAAGTAAAAAACCATGTAAATCAGCTTCTTTACCGGGATATTCTTTATATTCTGAAAGACGGGAAGTATGCCGTTTTTCATATGAGAAATAGGGATACAGCTTCGGTCCGAAAGACACTGTCTCAAGTTTCAGAGGAAATAGGTCAGGAATATTTTTATTTTGTTGATAGAGGGTGTATCATAAATCTGGCAAATGTAACTGGTATGGATGAAGCGGATGTGATTATGTCAGATGGGCAGCATGTGACAGTCAGTAAAGGAAGTGTTGCTGAATTTAAGTCTACATTGCTTCGGTTTTGGGAGAGACAGATATGACAGCGATTGGAATTTGTGTAGAATGGATTGCTTCATTCATTGAGGTCACATTATGCAATTACTTTATGTATAATTTAGCAGAAGTCCAGTTCACACGGAAAAAACAAAGGGGTATGTTTTTTGCGGTTACAGCTGTTATAACCACTGGAATCATTTTACTTAACTTAGTGGAGCTTTCTTATAGTATGGCTACACTCTTTTACGGTATAGTGGCCTTAGCCCTTGGGGGATGTATTTTATATAGGGGTAGTTTTGTGGATTTTCTGTTTATAACAATCACTTTTGTGACAGGGCTTGTTCTTATTGAAGGAGCTATATTTAACGCTATTGCCTGGATTTGGTCACCTGAAGTGGTTTTGCGAATACAGGAAGGTTTTAGTCTGCTGCGGATTTGTATATTGATCATAATTAAAATTGTTGAAATATCGGTTGCATTATTATTAGGTACACTGATTAAGAGAATAACCATAAAGATGAAAAAGACAAGGTTGGCATTGATTGGTTCTGTCTTTGCATTTTTCTCAGCTCTTTATCTGCTGAATATTTCAAATGTATTTTATAATTTGCATCTGGATCGAATCCAGACGTTTTTAATGATTGCCTGCGTCTTCACATTATATTTTGCCTATTTGTGTTTTCGTTTGAAATCGTTACAAAAAGAAAAGGAATTTACTTCCCGGCAAAATGATCTTTTGGAAAAGAATTACCAGATGGTACAGGCATCTTATGAAGCTAATGCAAAGCTATATCATGATATGAGAAATCATTTTGCTATATTACAAAACTATCTGGCTGACGGTAAAGTTGCTGAAGCACAAAACTATTTGGAAGTTTTAAGCGGAAGTAAAGCATTACAAAATGTAGAACATTGGACGGGGATTGAAGCGGTTGATTATGTTCTGAGCCAGAAAATTTCTATTGCAGAGAAGCAGCAGATAAAAGTAGCCATCAACGTTGAATATCCAAAAGATTGCAAAATAGAGCCTGTAGACTTATGTACCATTCTTACAAATCTATTAGACAATGCAATTGAAGGAGCAGTAAAAAGCCCGGAATATACCAGGAGAAAAATAAGCATTACAATCCGCCGTATTCATCAGTTTATTTTGATCCGTATATCTAACAGCGCCATAGAACCGCCAGTACTGCGCAACGGCCGGCTTATTACGACAAAGCGAAACAGAGAGTATCATGGATGGGGAATGAAAAGTGTAAGATCAGCGGCTGAAAAATATAATGGCACAGTTGAATATAGTTATACAGATCTTATGTTTACGGTCAGTGTTATGCTTTTTTATTCATAAGGTTTGAGGGACAGTTACCCGGTGTTTTGAGGACAGTTGCGGTAGCTGTCTTTTTTTATGCTAATATATGCTCAAGGAGGGAGGCAGATGTGGAAACTTATAGTTGCTGTTCTTATATTGGTTGCACTTGCTATATTTGCTCTTGTAATTTATTTCAAACAAAGATAAACGGAGGTATGTAAAATGAAATGTCCTTATTGCGGTAAAGAGAAATTCGTAACAGGAAAACAGGGTGCAGCGTATGCTGGAATTACGGTGTCAGTTTTGAAAAGCAGAGCGGTATATCACGAAATCTGCGTAAATTGTGGCACGATTGTGCGGTCTTATGTGAAAAGGCCGGAAAAATTGCGTAATGGCAAGAAAGAATAGGAGGTGATTTCCCATGAAATGGAAACAGTTTTTGAATACTGGATTTGTGACAATAGGTTGTCTGGCATTATTTACAGGATGCAGCAATTCAACAACTACTATGCCGGCAGATTTATCTTATACAGAAACGGATATGAGTTCTATTTCAGTGCCATCCAATGTTCGGGTGGTGGGACTTGGAGAAGCAAGTCATGGTGTAAAACAATATCATGAAATGAAAGCCGAAGTATTTAAAAATATGGTACAAAACAATGGTTGCCATACCTTTATCATTGAAGGGGATTTTGGCGGAGCACTCAAAGTGGATGAATATATCCATGGCGGCGATGGCACTGCTGAAGAAGCAGTTGGTGAAATTGGATTTGCTATCTATCGTACACAGGAAATGGTCGATTTAGTGAATTGGATGCGTTCCTATAACGAAAATGTTCCTGAGAAAGAAGCATTGCACTTCTACGGAATGGATACGCAGCGATTCGATAACAACAAGGAATATCTATTTTCTATACTTGATCAGGCAGCTCCGGAATTAAGTGAAAGATATAAAATAACATTTTCAGAATTGACAGATGCAAACAGAACGTCTTTAGAGACGGATATGCTGAACAAAGGAAAAGAAGCCGCTATGGAACTTCTCAAGGAATTGGATACTGTTGAAGCGGACATTGTGGATATTTCCGGCCAACCCGCTTTTGATTACGCAAGAGAATGCCTGTATACGATTTATGCATGCTGCGATATACAGTCATGTGATGACTATAATACTACACGCGACCAATATATGTTTGAAAAAGTAGAATGGTTTTTAAAGCATGGTGATGGCAGCGTACTTTTCATAAACGGGCATAATGGTCATATTGGAAAGACATCAGTCGCCGGATATACCTGTTTGGGTGAACTGCTGACTGAAAATCTGGGTAATGGCTACTATTCGATTGGAACAGATGCGCAAAAAACACAGTTTAATTCTCAAAAGGAAAACGGAGAATTTAAGGTTGTTGAAGTCAGCAATGTAAATGATTTGAATGGTCAATTTGAACATTCCGATAATAACCAGTATTTTATTGACTTTGCAAGTGCCGCTGCTGATGAGACATGGGGACAAATTTTGAACAGTGAACAGACGATTACAACATTGAATGTCACCCTGTCCGGGATGCAGAAAAGGATGAGATCTGCTTATACAACAACTATTATTCCTGAAAAGACATTTGATGGAATGATTATTTTCTCAAGAGTTTCACCAACATCAATAATAGAGTAATCTTTGGTGTGTTAGGTGGTGATTGGTGGTTGAAACGATAGAAATTGTAATGCGGAAGATTGAGGAGTGGGGGAGTGTATCAGAAACCGTTCTTGTTTCACTGCCGAGTACGAGTTCACCAGAAATCATCCAATCTCCCTCCGTCCTCACCTTCCCTAGCCTGAAAATCCACATACACGAACAGACGGTCTACCATAACGATACGCTCATCCCACTGACACATCGTGAGTTCTTTACTCTTACATATTTGGCATCCCATCCATTCTGGGTGTTCAGTAAAGAGCAGATCTATGAGGCAGTATGGAAAGAGCATGGTATGAATTGTGGTAGTGCCGTGACGAATGTAGTGAGCCAAATACGGAGGAAGATAGGGGATGGGTATATAGAGACTGTTGTTGGTAGCGGGTATCGGTTTGTGGGATAGAAAGGGTTTCAGAGTAGTGATTCAGAGTATTTTAAATTGAAGGAGGCGTTGAATTTCTGGCGGTAGAATGCTATAATGGCACTGATTTTACAGAATGAAAGAGGTGAGCTTATGCGTACCGATAAAAAAGGTCAAAATGAAGCTTGGCTCCATGCAAAACCGGTAAATAGCGACATTTGCATGGAGTAACGACGGTCGCCCAATATATACTGGTTTTGTGACTTGACTATTTATAATCAAGGAGGAAGCCAGCATGAAATATTTGAATGCAAAAGATATTCTTCCAGCGCTGTTGGTTAAGGAATTGCAGGGATACATACAGGGAGGCTATATCTATATACCTGCGAATGAAAACCAGCATCGGCGTTGGGGAGAAGTATCCGGATATAGAGGAGAATTACAGCTAAGAAATGAGAAGATAGTCGAAGCATATAACAAAGGCTTTTCTATTGAACATCTTGCTGAAAAATACAGTCTTTCTGTTTCAGGTATTCGGAGAATAATTTATCAAAAATAGTAGAAAGGGGCTGCTCCGTGCAGCCTCTTTGCTTTATACAAAATATTGCCGAAGCGTTCTGTGGATTGCTGTAAAGCATATAGACGGGTAAAATATAAGCAAACAACAGAAAGAGGTGTATTAAATGGCGAATGCTGAAAAAATATATCCCCGTTCAGGGGATAAAGAAACTGTTTACCTAAAACCGGTTATTTCAAATCCCAATATATCGGTTGGTGAATATACTATGTATAATGACTTTGTGAATGATCCAAAACTGTTTGAAAAGAATAATGTGCTGTATCAGTATCCAATTAACCATGATAAACTGAAAATCGGGAAGTTCTGCTCGATTGCCTGTGGTGCGAAGTTTATTTTTAACAGCGCAAACCATACCTTATCTTCACTCTCGACATATCCATTTCCGATATTTTTTGAAGAATGGGGGCTGGATATCAAAGATGTTGCTTTAGCATGGGACAACAAAGGAGATATTGTAATCGGTAATGATGTTTGGATTGGATATGAGGCAGTCATCATGGCTGGTGTTACCATTGGAGACGGTGCAATCATAGGGACCCGCGCAGTCGTTACAAAAGATGTACCGCCCTATACAACCGTAGGCGGTGTGCCTGCGAAAACGATTAGGAAGTGGTTTTCCGAGGATACAATTGGGATGCTTATGGAACTGCAATGGTGGGATTGGCCAGAAGAAAAAATAGCCCAGAACATCCATGCAATTAAATCTGGTTATGTTGAGCAATTAAGATATTGAGGTGTTCAGAAATGCCGATTTAGAGGTAATGAAGAATGGTGAGCATTGGTTTCACACCGAGGAACAATCAGACGTTATGAGAAGATGGCTCAAAAAAGTATTAGTGATAAAGAAAATGGGAGAAAGGAAAGATAATTGAAGTAGAAATTTCTTGACTTTTACTATTAATGATAGTAATATTAATGATAGCAAAAGCGGAGGTGTTGTTATGTCATCAATAGATTTAGTAATACTCGGTATCGTGTTGGAAAAACCGCAAAGTGCATACGACATTCAAAAGGATGTAGACTATCATCATTTTTCACGGTGGACTAAAATAAGTGTGCCATCTGTTTATCGGAAAGTTATTCAACTTAACGAAAAAGGCTATCTTAAAAGCGACATTGTTAAAGGGGATAAGTTTGCTGATAAAGCTGTCTATTCGATTACAGAAAAGGGATGCGCTTATTTCGAAAAGTTAATGGATACTTATGCGAGTGAGCCAGTCCCGTTACTATTTGACTTTAATGTTGTCATTACAAATCTAAATAAAATGGATAAGGAAAAAGCATTGGAATTGGTTGCTAAATTGAGGAACAATATTGTTGCTTCGGCAAAATCCAATGATGAATATGCTGCTAATTATGCCGATATTCCTCTTGTCGGAAGAACGATTTTTGAGCAGCAACGGCTTCTTTACCATTCCCTCTTAGAATGGCTTGATACATTTGAAAGTCAGTACAGGGGAAGTTGATATTATGCCTATAAAAAGCAGCCTTACCATTTTGTTTGAAAATCCGTTTTGGATAGGATTATATGAGCGCACAGATGGTGATAAGTATGAAGTCTGCAAAATCACTTTTGGTGCAGAGCCAAAGGATTATGAAGTTTATGATTTCCTGCTTAAAAATTGGTATAAGTTAAAATTTAGTCCACCTATTAAAGCGGATAGGATTGAAGAATATAAAATTAATCCTAAGCGTATGCAACGGGAAATTAGCAGCCAATTAGAAAATAAAGGCATTGGCACGAAAGCACAGCAGGCATTGAAGCTCCAACATGAACAAGCTAAAATTGAGAGAAAAACCCAGAGCCGTGAACAAAAAGACGCAGAAAAGGAACGACAATTTGCTTTGCGGCAAGAAAAGAAAAAAGCGAAACACAGAGGGAGGTAATAGTGTAATGCAAAATATAGACTGGATACGTTGCCCTGTTTGTGGTAATAAAACCCGTGACAGAATAAGAGAAGATACAATTTTAAGAAACTATCCTCTTTATTGTCCGAAATGTAAACAGGAAACATTGGTTGAAGCAAAGAATTTGCAAGTAACAGTTATCAAAGAGCCAGACGCAGAGCCGATAACCTATCGAGTTCAAAACTCGCAGGTTGTCGGCTCCATTGTTTTTATAAACTTATTACCCAATGTATAGGGAGAGTGGCAAAGTTAGTATGCATGAATATAGAACAACAACACGTCATCTAACAAGGTAGTCTTACTATTGCTCTACAATGCTATACGGTTACATTAGCCGGAGATAAAATAGTTTTTTACCAGAAAGAATTTGAGGCTCTTTGACTATTGATGAAGTACCCAGGATGGGTGTTTTCACCGGAACAGATCTATGAAACTGTGTGGAAGCAAAGCGTGGCAGGGTGTGAGCATGCAATCTACAACGTGATCTGCCAACTCAGGAGAAAGCTAAAGAACTCAGATTTAATTCAGACGATGGTTTGGAAAGGGTATCGGTTTGTGGAAGAAGAGGTAACGCCTGGAACAGAGTAAAGAGAAAACTGTTCTGGTTGATATATTATGAAACCGTGTGGAATGAATCCGGAGATGGCGAGGTAGTGGTGACGAACGTGGTAAGCCGGATCAAAAGATTGAAGATTAGTACATAAGGGCACCTATCGGAAGCGGCTATGAATTTAAAGTATGAGGATGGCTGGCAGTAAGAAACTGAAAACGGATGTGGCTGCCGTTTTTTCTTTTGCAGGCAGGTATGTTATAATGGAAACTGTTGATGGAGTGGAAATTTAGGGGAGCATAAGGGTGATTTAAATTTATGAAGAAATACATAATTTTACTGTTGACTGGCGTAGCTATTGGCGCCGCCATGTGGATAACAAGAAAGGAACTAGTTTCCGTTAGAATTATCGGAGGTGCGGATAAACCTACCAGTATATATTTACCAGGGAAGATAGGGAGGAAAAGACGTGCGTAGAAGATATGGAAGTGGATTAACAAAAATTATGTGCGCTGGATCGGGTGTTTTGTTAGCAGTGTTGCTTATAGGAGCAATAAAGATGCCTTTGGTTGTACAGAAGATGCGAGGAAACAACTATCATTTTTCAGAGCAATCAGAGTTGCGGGAATTTGCTTCTGCTTTAAATGAAATTAAAATTCCGTATAGAGAAATATCAGATACAGGAATCAATGTATCGGATGAATGGAAGGAGCAGGCCGAGGAAATTTATGAAAAGTTCATGGAGAGCGCTAATGAATGATAATTCAAGCTAGTCATTCAAACAGTCTGCGATTTAAAAAGTAGTCTGGAAGGAACTAGGGGGATAAGTACTAGGCGCTGGTTGTTTTTCCGCTATTTTGCCCTAAGTGTAAACAGGAGACTTTAATCGATGTAAAGGAAATAAATATGTTTGTTATCAAAGAGCCAGACGCTAAGATGCAGAGCCGATAACCTATGGAGAGATTACATTCTCAGGTTGTCGGCTCTATTACGTTACAACATGTTCTGCCATATTTTGTCGAAAACTTTTTAAAATTATAGACGGTTCATAACTCGTTCATAGGTCATTCATAACCCGGTAGTTTATAATGGCAGAAAAAAGAAACCAGCAGCAACAAGGAAGTCTTGTACTACTGGTTTCAATCGGAATCTTTTGATTCCGGTTTGTGCTGGCTGGTCAGTAACTGCTCCGATAAAAAATCCATTGTATGAAGAAGAATTGCCTGATTTTCTTCGCTGCATACCTGGAGTTTACCAATAACGTGTTCTGCCAGTTCGTTTTTTACGGTGGATTTGGCTGGGAAAAGGGAATTTGGGGAAATTCCCAACCGTTCAATTAAAAGAGATAAGGTTATGTAAGAAGGATTTTTCCTGCCTTTCTCAATATCCTGAATGGTCTTGACAGCCAAACCACACTGATCGGCCAGCTCCTGTTGGGTAAGATTGCAATCTTTCCTCTTGGAACGGATACAATCTCCCAAATAGATAAGTTTGTCTTTCGGCATGATAGCTCACCTCAAATACATTCTACCGTACCGATTAGGGAAAATACATTCCCTTTAAGTATGTATAAAATAGGTGTTATAGTGCCGGTTTTGAAAAACAGAATAAGGATCAGGGAAATACTGTGTAAAAAAAGAGCATAGTAGTTCCTGAATGTAAGAATGGAAAGCCCTGTTGGGGAGCCAATAAAAAAAACGGCTTCTTGCAGCAGGGTTTATTTGTGTTATGCCATCTGTGATAAGCCGTCAGGAGAAAATCATGGATGGCATTATTTTTACGAAAGGATATAGATTCCGGTCAGGTGACCAGCGAAAAAAATCTTAGACTACAAAAGAGTACCTTATACCCATGAACATGCACTATACTGCGTGTTAGATACGCACAATAACACATATAATGCAAGACGAAACAAAAACGCCAGAAAGCAGGTGAAGCTATCTGGCGTTTTTGTTTGTCGATTTTTCGCAAATATTGGCGTCTGGCATCAGAATATGAACTGTATCTTCCAATGGAAGCTTTATGAAACCATTACGAGGCATCACGAAAGTTGGTAATCCGGAGAGGGCAAATAGCTGCCAAGCCCTGGGGCTTCCAATATATTTTATATGCTTTTGGAAAAAGAGATACCGGATATGCGGGTATCCAAAGATACAGTTTTGATGCTCCCTGTCATGGGGAATTAAGATGCCGCTCACCGCCGCCACTTCGATTTGATTTCTAAAAAATTTCAGATCGGAGGTAAAGAAAGGTGGCTTATAACAAAGCAAGAGAAGAACAAAAATGGAAGAACTGGAAAGAACGTGAGGAAGATAAACTCCGGGAGCTGGGCATGGATGAAGCGTCCATCCAGGCACTGCGTGAAAGCGACTGGGCGGATTTTAATTCTGAAAGGCGTTACCAGGAGCATCAGATCCCGTTGCTGGACTATATGGAGTTATTATTGGCAGAAACGGAGATCTGTGAAGATCAGATTCAGAGTGTGGAAGAACTGCTGGATGCCATAGGTGATGAACGGTTACTACATATCTTGCTGGAAGCAGACAGGAAAACACTGCAGATCGTTGTCCTTAAGATGATGGGATATGCCCCAAAGGAGATTGGTTCTCATATTGGCATGCCGGAGCAGACGGTTTATACGAAACTAAGGCGGTTACGGGAAAAAATAAAAAAAATTGTGAAAGCTGAATAAAAACGGGCTATCCCATCGGCTAGTAAGTAGAAAGGGGGATAGTGTCCCTTTTTACGCACATTGAAAATTTTATACCAGCATTACTGGTACGTTCCTATGGATGGTAGCGTTGCAGGATGAGCGCCATGACGGGAAAACCGGAAACAGATGCCAGTGGCGAGCCGTTGTATAATTTGTTGTACAGGCTCCTATCTAGTAGCTGTTCCGGTTTTCTCCGAGCGATCCATCAGACCTGTCAGGGAGCCGCGGCTGGCTCTCCGCCATGAGCATCCATGGGGGATAATGATACGTTTCCTGCCAGCGAGCAGAAGATGGACTCCGGGTTGTAATCAGCAAGACCCTCAGAACATTTGCGAATGGCATCCGCCAGATGCCTGCCAGTAATGTTCCCATATATGCTATGAAAGAAGTGGCACAGGCTGTCAGGGGTGCGAGGTCAAATATGACGCCGACAATGAACAACAATTTAGAAATCAATGGAAGTGTGTCGTTGATATCAGATATATGCGGCTGTGGGGAAACTCACAGCCGTGTTTTAAAAGGATGTGTTTTTCTTTGGTATTGACGTCATGCGTGAAAGGCAGGCTATGAAATGAATTATAAGAATCAATATCAAAGAAAAGCACATCGGGAGGTTGACTTTATTTTTTTGACGCTTTTGCCGCAGGCTGGCCTAAGCGTCAGGGAAGAACAGGTAAAATTAAGCCATCAGATGTTGGACGCCCTGCTGGAAGGAAATATTGCACTTTGTGACGCAGGTGTGGGAATCGGGAAAACCTATGCATATCTGGTGGCCTGCATCTTAATGAGGAAATATGTGGCAGCAACGGGAAATGGGTGGCTGTGCGATAAGCGGCCAATCGTCATCTCCACATCCAGCATTGCGCTGCAGGAGGCGATCATACAAGAGTATATTCCTTTTTTATCCGATGTCTTTTTGTCAGCCGGATTGATCGGTTCCCCACTAAAAGCAATCGTGCGGAAGGGAAAGGAGCATTTTGTCTGTGATGAACGCCTGGGAGTGCGGTTAGAGGCTGTCCGGGAAAAACCTAAGAATGAGCTGCAGAAAAAAGCGCTGTTTTCTTTAAAGCAGATCTACGACATGGATGAGGTGCCTAATCTGAGCAGTTTTGACCGCAGGCTGGTCTGTGTCCCGAAGTTCTGCCCGAAAGAGTGTCCGGGAAGGACAAGCTGCCGTTACCAGATGTATCTGAAACAGGCACGGGATCCGGATATCTTTTTCCAGATCTGTAACCATAATTATCTGCTTGCGGATTCCTCCCACCGGGCTAAGGATTATAAACCGCTTTTGACGGATTACCGGGCGCTTATTGTGGACGAAGCCCATAAACTTCCGGAGGCGGCAAGGCAGATGTATGGAAAATCACTCTGTTATGAAGATATTCTGGAAATCTGCTATTTTCTTGAACGGGAGCATCAGGGGATGGCTGCCAAGAAGTTAAAAAGTGTTTTCCATAACCTGTTCCACGTAGTCAGAGAAAATTACATGGCAAAGGGTGGACCAGCATCGGCTTTCCATATGACGGAGGAATGTGCCACCGTGCTGGAAGAAGGAAAGGCGCTTTTAAAGGAACTGACAGGAAAACTAAGGGGAGTCGCTCCGGGATGGATACGAAACCAGCTGGAAGAAGCAGGAGAGGTGTTATCTATTTTTTCAGGCTCCGGCAAACGCTACATCCTGCATTTGGAGCAGGATAAAGGAAAACTGCCGCAGTTGTGTGCCACAAGCAGGAAGATCCCGGACATTCTATCCGGTGTGTTATGGAGCCAGGGATTCCCGGCAATCCTGACCAGCGGCACCTTAAAGGCCGGGAATGGCTTTTCCCGCACCCGGCAGGAAAACGGGCTGGGAAAGGAAGTCCGGGTAACGGAGTATGTGGCAGAATCCCCGTTTGCCTATGAGAAGAACTGTTTATTGTATCTGCCGCAGACATTGCAAAGGACAAAGCATGGCAGCCGGGAGGAAGCCGTCATGCTGGCACAGCATATCCAACGGCTGATCTGTTCGACTTACGGGCATACGCTGGTGCTGTTCACCTCTTATTCTTTAATGGGCAGCGTTTACCAGATCTTGCGGGACAGCCTGCCTTTCCCGATGGTGGAAGTATGGCGCAATGCCCAGGAGGAGATCATGCGGTTTAAAACATTGGAAAATGCGGTGCTGTTCGCAGCAGGCTCCTGTTGGGAAGGCGTTGATTTTCCAGGAGACATCGTATCATCGCTGATTATCGTAAGGCTACCCTTTGCTGTCCCGGATCCATTAAGGGAGGCGGAAAAAGAGCGGTATGCTACCCTGCCAGAATATATCCGGGATATCATTGTGCCGGATATGCAGAAAAAGCTGCGGCAGGGTTTTGGAAGGGCGATCCGGACGGAGAGTGATACCTGCGTAGTGTCTATCCTGGACCACCGGGCAGTAGCCGGGGGCAGGTATCATGAGGATGTCCTGTGTGCGCTTCCAGCCTGCCAGATGGCGGAGTCTATTGAGGATGTGGAAGCCTTTATCCGCAGGCAGAAACAGGAAGGATATTATATGTAGAAACAGGTTCGTGGCATTGTTGGTTCTGACCAGATCTGGAACCGTTTTGCAACAAAAGTTCAGTGGTATTTCGGGCGTTTTCATGGGAGTTTGGAATTGCTTTGTTGCCCCGGAGTGGGTATACTGTGTATAGCGTTAGAAAGGAAGGAAGTGAGTAAAATGGCACAATATGTTGTAGACATGCAGACGGAGAAACAGGAAAAATTCTATTTTATCCGGGAGAAAGAAAGCATGGATATTGTACTTTTACCTTCCAAATATCTGATGCACAAGAAACGGTCGAAGATATCACCGAATACGATCCGGAGAAGCGCCTTTGCATTATCCTATTATCTGAACTTTATGGATGAAAACCAACTGCATTTGGACGATGTTTACCAAATGAAATATGCCGAACAGCATGAACATTTTACAGACTTTCTGATTTGGTTAAAAGCAGGTGAGCATAGCCGGGAGGATTATTCAAAGCTTCCGAATAACGAAACTTGCAATGCGTATTTGAAAGAAGTGTTCCGGTTCTATACTTTTATGGAACGGGAAAACGATCAGTCGGAAAGTCTGAAGGTGCTGTCAGATGCACAGACGATTGTGCGAAATTCGATAGGCGTAAGAAGGGTACTGAAACGAAAGAGCTTTCGGGGTTATCTGAAAGAAAAGGGACATCAGGGAAAAACCATTGAGCAGGACAAGATCGTAAGTTTGCTACAGGAATGTGCAAACTGCCGCGATCAGGTTCTGCTTTTATTATTGGCCGAGACAGGGTTCCGTATCGGAGAAATCTTAGGTGTCCGGTATGGAGAGGACATTGATTATGAGAACCACATGATCTATGTGAATTTCCGGGATGATAATGAGAATAATGCAAGAGCTAAGAATGCGGAATTCCGCAGGGCAAAGATCAGCGACGCGACATTTGATATCTTAACATTTTATATTGAAGATTATAAGGAACTGATCCTGAAGCAGGAATACCTGTTTATCAATGTCTCCGGTGATTACGCTGGGAAACCATTCAAAGTAAGCGGAGTGTATGCAATGTTACGCAGGCTGGAGGAAAAGACTGGTATTAAGGCATCTCCACATATGCTGAGACATTATTTCGCAAATGCAAGGCGGAAAGATGGCTGGAAGCTGGAACTTATCAGTCAAGCACTCGGACATCGGAATATCGAGACCACCATGAAATATCTGAACATAACAGATGAGGAACTGATAGAAGTCAGTGATGCATTTTACAGTAAGCATCAGGCCATGTATGGCATTCAGGATCTGTTATAGGAAGGAGGCGGTCAAGTGTCTGCAATCAGATTGCTGCAAGCTGGACGGCAGGAGGATATACGGCATCTTCACAGGCAGCTTATGTCAGGCGGGATATTGCAGAAGGAACTATGGGAAGAAGCGGAAAGTTTCCTTATTAAAAAAGAAATTTATGATGTTATTCTGGCAGAGGAAAAAGATCTTCAGGAATATAAAAAATGTTTGTCGGATAGCGGCAACTATACGAAGAAGCAGGTAGTGGAGCGGTCATCCGCACTGCGGAAAATCCAGCAGTATTGGGTAGAAATGGAATATGGGGAGCTGCTCTCAGAGATCCGGGAATGCCAGGTGCCGGATGAAGCATTAAAAGGAAACATTAAGAGGTTTCTCATCCGGCAGGGAATCCATCACATCAGGGATATTGATTATACAGTGCGGAGCCGATATGAAGCGGAATTGCAAAAGACCGGGAATGAGCAGCGTGTGATGAAATACCTGAAGGTGTTCGACCATATCAAACAGTACAGTATCCAAAGCGAGATAAATAGTCTGCCGGGAATGGCAAGACACCGGATGCAGTATAAAGCGCGGATTATTTTCCTGCCTTACCTGCCGGATCCGGAGCTGGTCAAGGATTTTGAATATGTTCAGGATAAGCAGGAACTGGTATGGGATTTTGCAAGGAGAGCCGCTGACAAATTGAAAAGGCAGGTGTTCCTGCTGTTAAACTATATATTGGAAAATCTATACCGGGAGAATCCAAAGGAGAGACGGGTACGGTATTTACTGCCCCTGCACTGGCTGTATGATTTCTGTGTGGATGAGGGTATCGAAGATTTGGAAAGTTTGGAACTGAGCCAAATCTGCCGATTTGAAAAAATCGTAGAGCAGAAAGTGGTCAATGTAAAAAATTCTATGCAGATCATCGATAACAGCCGGAAAATCTTATTTTTGACAGCACCGGAGATCCACTGGCATGCCAATGTGTGGTATATGGAACGGTTCCACTTAGCGGAGGACAGGCTTAATCCGAGCAGCCCGGTGCAGCGGCTGAGCTTTATAGAAGTTACCAACCGAAAGAACCGGGAGCTTTTACAGGAATACGCAAAATACCATGTCGGAATCGGAGGGCTTACCATAGCCAATATCCGGGGACAGCTATATGAGGTTAAGAAGTTGCTGGAATATTTTAATGAAGATATATCCATCTGCCAGGTAGATGAAAATCAACTGGATGGTTATTTCAGGGAGCTGGAAGAAAAGGATACAAAGGATGACACGTTTAATAAAAGAATTGTGTGTTATCTGAAGTTTTACCAGTTTTTGAATGTACGGGGATATATCAAGGAAATCCCGTTCCAGCCGGAGTATTATCTGAAAAAGACATACCCGGAGCATCATGACAGAACGGTGGAAGAAAAAGTTTATATGGAGATCCTGTATAAGCTCTACTTATTTCCACAGGTTCCCAGGCTGATATTTTTACATCTGTGGTGTACCGGACTCAGGATCAGCGAAGTATGTACATTAAAAGGAGACGCCTATTATTGGGATGGGGAAGATGCATGGCTGAAAGTTTACCAGATTAAGATGAAGGCGGATAAAATGATTCCGATACCGTTTATGCTATATATGGTTATGCGGAAATACATAGAGAAGAACCATATCCGCCCGAAAGATTATATATTCAAAGGGAAAAATGGAGGGGCATACCGGGTGGGGACATTTCGCCAGGAATTCCAGCAGCACTGCATAAAGAACCAGATTGCAGACGGAGAATATATTTTCAAAACCCATGATTACAGGCATACGCTGGCTACCCATTTTTATGACGATGGCGTTTCCATACAGACAATCCGGGATTATCTCGGACACTTCTCGGAGGACATGACAAAACAGTATGTAGACTTCATGCCAAAGAGGATTGCCAAAGCGAATGATGCCTATTTTAAGAAACCGGGAAATGACCTGGCATCAGCAATCACAGTGAAGAAGCGTGGTGGTAAGAAATGAGAAAGAGAATTTATGTGTATGAGATGGACTGTTATAAGCAGGCATCTGAGGAGCAGATTGAAAAAATGCATATCCGCTCGGATCGGTATTTTGATCTGGAAGGGCTTCCCTCAGAGGATGTCAGCAGGCTGTTAGAAGATTTTATATGGGACAGAGGAAAGAAACTTGCTCCCTCCAGCCTGTCAAGTGAGCTGCTCTATTACAATAATATCAGGGAGTTTCTCATCGACCGGAATATACGCAGTCTGGATGCAAAGACAGAGGAAAAAACAATCCGCATGTTGAAAGGCTGGATGATGGAGAATGGATATGCTTTATCGAGTAAAAAGTACCGGGCATTATATGACAAGATAGGGATTGAGACTCCCGGCATTGTAAGACACATGAAGAAGATCCTGAAGTTTGCGAAAGAGGATGATGACCGGGATGAGCAAGAAAAGGATATCTGGAACCTGAAAAATTTTGACTTTCCTATCCAGTCGAATCCGATCCTGAATATGGAAACCATCAACTTTACGAAGATCACGCAGCCGGATATCCGTGAGGAAGTGAAAAAAGCGGTCTTCATGCATCTGAAGTATTCCCCATTAGGAACGATTCAAAGTGAGATGACTGCCATAAAGCGGTTTGCCAGGTTTCTTGAAAAGCGGTGTCCGGATATTAAATCCCTACAGGAACTTGAACGGATGCATATCGAGCAGTACCTGATTTACCTTCAAACGGAAGCGCATGAACGGAAAAATTACAGATCGGATCTTTATGCTCTGCGGAGGGTGATAGAGGATGTTGGAAATTTATATGAACGGCAGAGCATGAGCGAACTGTTCTTAAGCAATGATTTTCCAAGCACTCCAAGGCATATATTCAAGTTTTACACGGATGCGGAGATCAAGAGATTAAACGAACACATTTTCAAGATGGATGAGCAGGTTTGCAGGGCATTGATTATCCACCAGTTATTGGGAACACGGATATCGGATACACTGACCTTAAAGCCGGATTGCCTGAGCATGAGGGAAGGACGATATTTTATAAGGATCGACCAGGTGAAATCCGTAACGTATGAAAAAGCCATCAGCGAAGAAGTGGCGCGGCTTATCATGAAAGCAATCGATTATACGAAAGAGCGGTATGGAGAAACAACATACATTTTTGTAAAGAAAAATGATCCGACAAAACCTTACCAGTATAACATGATCCAAAACCAGATTATGAAGATGATACGCCAGGAAGATATCCGGGATGACAACGGTGAATTGTTGCAGTTTGGTACCCATATATTCCGGCACTGCTATGGAAAAAAACTGACGGAAATGCATGTGGATGACTGGATGATAGCAAAGCTACTGGGGCATACCTCAATACAATCGGTGCATTATTACCGGAAAATAGGAAATAAGCTGATGGCAGATGAAACAAGAACCGCAAGAGAAAAAATGGATATGATCCTATTAGATATCATAGAAGGATGGGATGATTATGAAATATGATAAAATGATAGAGATTACGCAGGCCGAGAGCCAAAGGAAGATGGAGATTGCAAAAAAAGCTATATCTGGTATGCTTGATAATATGGAAAGAATTACCGTAGCAGAGTTAGTAAAGAGGACGGGGCTTTCCAGAGGATTTTTTTATAAAAACCAGATGGTTAGGCGTGAGCTGGATGATGCCATCCACAGGCAGGAAGCAATCTTTAAGAATCAGCATCCGGTCATAATGGACAAAGAACTTGAAAATACAATGGTTGATTTGAAACTTGAGTTGCTAAGAGCTAAAACGCAGAATGAGGAACTTGCTAAGAGTAATGAACAGCTTCGCCAGCAGGTGGAGAAGCTTCAGAAGCAGCTTGGAAGAAAAGAAATCTCTCTACTGAAACGATTGTAAATAAAAGGGGAGAAAATAGATATGAAATACGATAAAATAGTTGCGATGAATCAAGCCAAGAGTAAGCAGAAAGCGGATATTGCTATAAAACAGATTGAGAAAATGCTCGAAAGGAAAGAGCGTATTTCGGTAACTGCGCTAGCTCAAAACACTGGATTTGCGAAAAGTTTTTTCTACAGAAATCCAGAAGTTAGAAAAGCGTTAGATGATGCCCAGCTTCAACAGGGGGAATGTTACAATCCGAAGAAAGTTATATTTGATAGGGCATTGGAAGAAACAAATATCAATTTGAAAAGTGCAAATATGAAACTGAAAAAAAGAATAAAAGAATTAGAGAACGAGAATAGCAGGTTAGAGAAAAAGATTGAGGAACTAACAAGAGAATTAAACAATCAGAAGAAATAAACAATTAAATTAAGAAAGACAGCTGACAGCGGATAGTATGGAAAACATATATCTGCTGTTTTGCTTTATATAGATGTCGCTAAGGTTATGAATTTGGACGTTCTACCTAATGCACGATGTACACAGTTTTCACGGAAAATGGTTAGAAAAAAGACAGAAGCTACACAGTGACGCTGATGATAGAGCCAGTGTTTATGCGGGCTACCAGACAGGGGGCTAATTTTATGGTTGTACTGATTTCACTTGTCGTTATATTCAAATCTCAGCTCACAAGTCTGGTCGAGACGATTTTCGAGAAGATTACAAGCGAGAGCAGCGGTATTTAAAGGGGGAAGTCACAGTGTATTTAAGTCTGGTATTTATTTTACTTATTTCATTTGCCGGAGCAATGCTGGAAAGTGCCTCTTTACAGAATGTAAAAAATTACAGAAGAGCAGATATGACACGGGCGGTGGAAAGTATATTTGCAGAGTATCAGAAGGAACTCTGGGAAGTCTACGGAATTTTTGCGCTGGAAGGAAGTTATGAGACGGGCAGTTACAATGAAGAATTGTTAAAGGAACGGCTGGCCTATTACGGAGCAAGCGGGATGGATCAGGAAATTACAAGAATTCAGCTATTGACGGACCAAGGTGCCAGTGCATTTTACGAGCAGGTGACGGCATATATGGAAAATAAATACGGACTGGATAAGGTGAAGAAACTGGTTGGACAGACAGATACATGGAAAGCAGGAGAGGAGGCTTTACAAAATTATGAAAGAGACGGGGCAAAAACGGAACAGGAATTACAGGAGCTGTTGTCGCAGAAGGAGGAACTTCCAGAGGAAGAGAATCCCTTATCGCATGTGGCGAAATTAAAAAGCATGCCTCTTGTAGATCTGATTATGCCAAAGGGACGTGTAATGTCAAAGAAAAGCATTACGTTATCGGAAATGGTATCTCATAGAAAACGAAATCAGGGATATGGAGATTTCTCAGATGTAGCAGGAATGGGAAGTACAATCAGTAAATTACTGTTTGGAGAGTACGTGCTGGAACATTTCAAGATGGCTTCAGATAGCCTGCAATCTGGCAATGGAAATTATAATAGTGGAGATTCTGTCGGTGGAGATTTTTTCAGAGGAGATTCTGCTAATGAAGACTTCGGCAATGGGAATCTTGGTGACATGGCAGGTGCGGGGAGTCTGGACTATGAACTGGAATATATTCTGGAAGGCCATGCCAGCGACAGAGAAAATATGGAGACAGTTGCCAGTAAGCTTCTTATGGTCCGATTTGTGCCAGATTATGCATATATCCAGACGGATTCAGAAAAGAAGGCAGAAGCCGAGGCAGTAGCGCTTACATTATGTACGGTGATCGGACTTCCGGAACTGGCAGAGGGTGCCGCGCAGGGAATTTTACTTGCATGGGCTTATGGTGAAGCAATCATGGATATTAGAACGCTGATAAGTGGAGGAAAAGTACCACTTGTAAAGAACGCAGAGGATTGGAAACTAAGCCTTTCCGGACTGATGCAGCTTGGCAGTGCAGGAGAAAATGTGGCAGCAGATAGTGGTAAAGATATGGAAAGCGGACTTGCTTATCGGGAATACCTTCGCATGCTGTTGTTCCTGAAATCCCAGGATGAAGTTGGGATGCGTACATTAGATATGGTGGAACAAAATTTAAAGATACGATATGGAAAGACATTTTTTCGGGCAGATGCCTGCATCAGCAGAGTAGAATTTCACAGCACATGCAATCTGCGTCGTGGGATCATGTACGATTTTCCGACATATTTTGGATACAATTAAAAACGAAATGAATCAATAACGAAATGAATCAATAACGGGTGGGTGCAGATGTCCTTCCGCTCCCCCTACCGGGAGTTATAAAATTTCTGCTAACTGAAAACATAAAAAAATGAAAGGAGAAAGATTCGATGAACTCAGATAAAGATATCCCTTTATTATCCAGCATATACAAATCCAAGTATACAGGAAGGGCATCTGCATCCACCCGAAAAAAAGGAAGCATTACCGTGGAGGCTGCCATGGCAGTACCAATCTTCTTTTTTGCGACGCTGGCATTGGTATTACTGCTGGAGCTGTTATCCGTGCAGACGGCTGTGCGAAGCGGACTTCAGGAAGCGGGAAAGAAGCTTGCAGTGCAGGCAGTAGAAGTCCCGGCAGTGATTCCGTCAAATCTGGAACGTGATGTTGTAAATTCTATTGGAGCAGAACGGTTAGAGAGAAGCATTGTAGAAGGTGGCAGCTCAGGAATCAATTGCAATCAATCTTATTTGTCGCCGTTTACGGGAATTGGAGAAATTCAGGCATCTTATCAGGTGCGGATTCCAGTTCCGGGCTTTGCTATAGCGCCGATTTCTTATAAGGAAACTATGAGGATCAAGGCATGGACCGGCTATGAGGCAGGAGGGTTTGGTGAAGAAGATGATCAGATTGTATATGTAACGGATACAGGAGTTGTCTATCACAAAAATCCACATTGTACGCATCTGGACCTGTCGATCCATGCGGCGGCGTCATCGGAACTTAATAGCCTTCGCAATGAAAGTGGCGGAAAGTATCATGCCTGTGAGAAATGTGTTCATGGCAGCAGTATGGGTGGAAGTGTGTATATTACGGATCAGGGTGACCGGTATCATAATTCACTGACATGCAGCGGATTAAAGCGTACCGTATATACAGCGAGAATTTCTGAAGTACCGGGAAAGCGCGCATGCTCAAAATGTGGTGGAAAGTAGAATGCCAGGAATGATAAGTAGAATGAGAAGAGGTACAAGATGTGGGAAATATAAATAGAATGGTAGATATAGTTGTGCTGTTAATTCTAACTGGGCTGTCTGTGCCAGATATTAGAAATAAAAAAGTTTCCAGAAGAGTTCTGACATTGTGGGGAATATTGACAGTCATCTGGAAAATAGTGGACTTTTATCGAATCAGAGTGTTCCTGGAAAAGATGGAACAGACAAATGTAGAGAATCTTGTTGGAATCTGTGCAGGAATCGGAGTGGGAGTGCTGTTCCTTCTTGTCAGTAAAGTGACAGAAGAAGCAATCGGTTATGGGGACAGCGTGGCAATTATGATTCTTGGAGGATATCTGGGGTTTTGGAAAGTTGTGGGAGTGCTGGCAGCAGCATTTTTTATAAGTGGAGTCTGTTCGGTGATATTGGCATTTCGCGGACGGGTGAAGACAATGCCATTTTTCCCATTTTTGACTCTTGGATATATTCTGATGCTGGCAGAGCAGGGAGGTGCAGCGTGAGAGGTTATACAGTAGAGATGTCATTCTTAATGCCAATCATTATGTTGCTGGTCATGAGCAGTATCTATGCATTTTTTTATTACCATGACAAGAATATAATTGCGGGAGCAGCTTATGAGACAGCGGTAGTTGGAAGCAATAAGGCGAGAGAAAAACCGGGTTCACAGACCGGAACTGGAGATAAAAGCGGGACAGATGCGGCGGAACTGGAAACACTTTTTCAAAGTCGCGTGAATGGAAAGTGTATCCTATTATCTACAATCCAGGGACAGGTTACGGTGGAAGGAGATGAAGTCTGTGTCCGGGCACAGGGAACATGGAGGAAGATGAAAGTCAGTGTGGAAAAACGTGCGGCAATTACAGAACCGGAGAAAAAGCTTCGGGATATTAAGAAAATAAAGGAGTTCGTCAATGGAACGTAAGATTACGATAGAAGAGTCAGTCCCTTATACAGAGGACTATCAAAATAAAATGCTGGAAGAAAATCAGGTGGAAGGACTGCTGGAAATGCATGGACGGGGAATGGATGACAAAAGCTGTTATGATTATGATGTGAGTGGAAAAGTGTCCATGAAAGCGCTCTATGAAAAGCATACGATGAGTGGAGAAGAAATAAAAATATTGCTAAAATCTATTTTGCGTGTCGTGAAAGAAGTAGAAAGGTATCTTCTCAATGTGAATTGTATTCTGATGGATCCGGAGTATATTTTTTACACAGAAGAAAAGTATTATTTTTGTTATTATCCACCGAAAGAAAAAAGTCTGTGGGAAGGATTTCACCATCTGAGCGAATATCTGGTGAAATGTGCAGATTATCAGGATAAAGAATGTGTCCAGATCGTGTTCCTTTTGCATAAAGAGACTATGAAAGAAAATTACAGTCTGGAACAGATTATAAAGGAGTGTGTAAAAGAAGAGGAAGAAAATGTTTTGGCAGAGGATAAAAATACAGATTTGGGAACAGAGGAAGAAAAGGAAGGAAGCACATATTTTGACCGGACAGAACATGACTGGATCGCAAGCCAGGAAATGGGAAGTACGATACTCCGTGAGACAGAAAACCTGTGGACACCGATGAAGCGTTTTCTTCACAGACGCAGAAAACCAAAGTGGGGAGACTGGGACGGGCTGTATATTGAAGAAGAAGATCTCTAGTGTTATACTGTACTGACAGGAATGATGCCGGAAAAAATCCCGGCTGGAATATCAGAGACAGGAGGCGGTTTGTCGTGAGACAGGAACGGTTTAAAATGGAAAGACAAGGGCTGGTGGTAGAAGGCCAGCAGGTGGAAGTAACAGAGAGAAGTCCGAATACGAACCTGTTTACTTATGTAGTGGAACCGGCAGTTGCAATGTCCGGAATTTACAAGACATCTGAGCGTATTCATGCAAGACAGGGCGTAATCAAAGAAATACAACATACGGACAGAGGATATTATCTGATCGTAGAGTTTGATGAGTAAAATCTTGCAGAATAACGTTGACATTACAGAAAATTAATGAGAAAATTTTCCTATGAGAAATTACAAGAAATTACCAATTTGTACAATTGCAATCGCAGCAGCGAATGTTCTGATCTTCCTCGGACTGTCTTTTATGGGTATGACTGAGGATTCCGCATTTATGATGGAACATGGAGCAATGTATGTTCCATATCTCATGAACGGAGAACGATATTATACACTGATCACCAGTATGTTTTTGCATTTTGGATTCAGTCATCTGATGAACAATATGGTGATGCTGCTGGTCATCGGTTACAGCCTGGAACCAGAGATTGGAAAAATCCGTTTTCTGTTCATTTATCTTGGAAGCGGACTGATGGGAAATCTCGTATCGGCATGGTTTGATGTGAGTCAGGGAAGCTATGCGGTATCAGCGGGTGCTTCCGGAGCAATCTTTGGAATTGTGGGAGCACTTCTTTATGTTGCAATCCGTAATCATGGACGAGTCGGAGAGATTTCAACAAGAGGACTTGTTCTGATGGCAGGCTTAAGTCTCTACTATGGATTCACCGCACAAGGGGTGGATAACGCAGCCCACATTGGCGGGCTGATATCCGGATTTTTACTGGCGGTACTCACATATTGGAAACATAAGCCGAAACATTATTAAAAATGTTTTAAGGGATTGGAATTGTAAGGGTGAATGTAGTTTTTAGCTGGCAGTCCGGCAAATCTGGTTCTGAGTGGACAGTCAGTGTTCCGCCATGTGCTTCGATAATTCGGCGGGAAAGTGGCAGGCCTAAGCCTGTTCCGGACGATTTGTACGTGACAAATGGTTCGAAGACTGAAGATAGATGTTCTGGTGCAATACCACAGCCGTTATCGGAGACGGAAATAATCAGATTTGAATGCTCTTTCCATGCGTGAAAGTGAATTTGCGGAGAATAAGTAAGTGCTTTGCCGGTATCCAAAGATCTGTTACTTTCACAATGACAGGCAGAATCAAGATGATTAGAGCATGTAGATTGTTGAATCAGTACTGCATCGCGCGCATTTCCAAGAAGATTCAGAAGAACTTCCCGAAGTTTGATGGAATCTGCAGGCATAACAGGAAGTTCCGGCTCTATCCGGGAGATAAATTCAATATCGGTTTCAATGATGGAGGAAGCAAAGGATAAGGAAATTTTCTTGAGGAAGATGTCGAAATCTGTCGAAGAAGGTGACAGACGTTGACCGTTGTTGTATGCTGATAGCTCTTCCAGTAGTTGTTTCATATATTCGATGTCGCTATGCAAGTCTGACCAGTGCCGGATATTCAGAACTTCCGGATTGGATGCTTCGATCATCTGTAAGGTACTGTATATAAGAGTCAGCGGGTTGCGAATCTCATGGCTGATGGTACTGATATCCATACGGTGGGAGTGAAGAAGTCTGGTGAGAAGCTCTTCTTTCTCAGGACTTTCTGCCATGATCTGGTGTAATTTTTCATAATCAGATTCTGTGAACATAATGATTACCGCCCTTTATGAATTTATTTTTTCATAGTGTAGCATTGGCGGATAAAATAATCAACAATTTTAAAAATGATTTTTTAAAGGAAAGAAGGACATGAAAATGAAAGATGATAACTGCATTTTTTGTAAACTGGCAAATGGAGAAATTCCTACAGCAACCTTGTATGAAGATGAAGATTTCCGCGTGATTCTGGATGCCAGCCCGGCTTCGAAAGGACATGCACTGATTATTCCAAAAGAACACTATGCCAATTTGTATGAGTTGGACGATGATAAGGCTGCAAAAGTTATGGTGCTGGCTAAGAAAATGATCACAAAGCTTACAGGCATCTTACACTGTGACGGGTACAATATCGTGCAGAATAATAACGAGGCAGCAGGACAGACTGTATTCCATTTCCATTTACATATGATTCCGCGTTATAAAGGTGACAAAGTTGGACTTGGCTGGAAGATGGGTGAGCTTACCGAAGAGGATAAGCAGGATATTCTGTCTAAATTATAAACTTGAAAGTGATGGAAATTAAATGGCGGAATCTGAAGATGTAAAGAAAGCTGAAATCGACAGGCTTTACAAAGAAAATGTAAGTAAAGTGTACCGAACGGCATTGTACTACGTCGAAGATCACTATGTGGCAGAAGAGATTGTGCAGGAAGCTTTCCTGAAATTATACGACAACCTGGGAGATATATGTATGGAGTCCGGGCCTGCATGGCTGATCACTACCGCAAAGAATATGGCAAAGAACTATCTAAGAGATAGTAAATGGGAGACACCGATGGAAGAGGTTCCGGAGCAGGAGGTGCCATATTCGTCAGAAGGACTGGACGCTCAACTCATAGAAGTGCTTCGTCAGAAAGAATGCCGCGAGCTACACGATACGATTTTTGCAGATCTATATGAGAAAAATTCAAGATGGTATGAGGCAGTTACCGTTTCATATACTTTGGATAAACCACAAAAAGAAGTTGCAGAGAAAATGGGGATATCTGTGGATACGCTGTATAGTACATTATACAGGGCAAAGCAATGGATTAAGAAGTACTACGAAGAACAGTTTCACCAACTGGATGGCAAATAAAAAACAGGTGCCGGATATGACACCTGTTTTCTTCTATCAGATATCTGCGTCAGAATCAGATAGTTTTGTAAGTATCTAAGCAGTTACCGATTCGATCAGATCAATGATGGTATCGATAGAATCCTGCTGGGAAGAATGCTTCATTGCATCGATGTATTTCTCGCGGTTATCATAGAGATCATGAACTGCACTGAGAAGTGTTTCGTTCGTAAGTTCCTCTTCCTCAAGCACCATACTGAATCCCTGACGCTCGAAAGAACGGGCGTTGAGAATCTGATCACCACGGCTTGCATTGGCAGACAGCGGAATCAGAAGATTTGGTTTGTGCAGGGCAAGAAGCTCGCAGATAGCATTGGCTCCGGCTCTGGAGATTACAATGTCGGTCAGTGCGAAGAGGTCACGCAACTCTTCTTTGATATATTCGAACTGTGCGTAGCCTTCCGTTCCGTTCAAAGAAGGATCGAGCTTGCCACGGCCACATAAGTGAATGACCTGGAAGTTTTTCAGAAGCTCCGGGAGAATCGCACGGATGGCATTGTTCACGGCAACGGCACCGAGGCTTCCGCCGACAACCAGAATGACCGGCTTGTCGGAAGTAAAGTGAAGGAATTCTCTGGCGCGGTACTTATCTCCGCTTAAAAGTTCCTGACGGATCGGAGATCCGGTGAGAACAGCCTTGCCTGCCGGGAGAGAAGACAATGTCTCCGGGAAGTTGCAGCAGACCTTCGTTGCAGAAGGAATGGAAATCTTGTTGGCAAGACCCGGAGTCATATCAGATTCGTGGATAATGACTGGTACATGTTGTCCCTTACCGGCAAGGACTACTGGTACAGAGACAAAACCTCCCTTGGAAAATATAACATCAGGCTCCAGAATCTTAATCAGTTTACGTGCTTCACCCATTCCCTTGATAACACGGAATGGATCTGTGAAGTTCTGGACGCTGAAATAACGTCTGAGTTTACCGGTTGAGATGCCATGATATGGTATACCGAATTGAGAGATAAGTTCCTTCTCAATTCCGTTATATGAGCCGATATAGTGGATGTCGTATTGTAATTCTTTAAGACGTGGTAACAGGGCAATGTTAGGTGTAACATGACCGGCAGTACCGCCGCCGGTTAAGATAATACGTTTCATAAAAAGCTCCTTTCGATAATATATGTTACAATAAGAATGCCGTACGGATTATTCTGCTTCGTATATACTGTACGAAACAGGGAAAGATTTTCAACTTTGGCATATAATGATGTTGGGGGCAAAAGCCCCAACTATGATGCCTACGGATTGTTCCGTGCGTTGCACTCCCACAATCCTCCCAATTATTCGCATATCGTGGGATTGTCATCCCACTTTTAGGCTCATATTGGGGCGGATCCCAAGGTCTTTCATCCACTTATGAGCAAGCTCATGTGGATTTAGACCTTTTGACCCTGGCATCATATAATTATATTATACGTTCCCGGGAGATTTGGTCAAGAGAAAGAGAGGATAGATTTCGTTAAGAGGTAGATTATGAGTGAAAAAAAAGATCAGTTGAAAGAAATCCTAAAAGATCAATTGAATAGAGAAGCGAAACAGATAGAAGAAGAAGTCGGACTTAACGATAATGAAGAGATTCCAAATGAGCTGAAGATCCGCATGAAAAATGCACTGGATCAAAAAATCCGTGAGCGTGAAAAGCGTTCCGAAGATACGAAGCGAACAGATGCGTATGCGAAACTCTCAGAAGAAGACCGGGAAGCACTTCGCCTTGGACGGGAGATGTTGAAGAATCAGAGCGAGGAGAAGAAAATCTATACAATGCGCCGGAAGAAACGCAATATCCGTAGAATTGTAGCACTGGCAGCAGTGCTGATCCTCGTAATGGCAGTTGGAATGACAAGCTTTGGCGGACCAGAGAGAATGCTGCAGTTTATGAAGAGTTCTGTAGGTGGTAGACAAGTATCCAAAGTCAATTCCAGCGATAAAAATAAGATTATTGAGGAAGAAGATGAAGAAAAGGCGTATGAGAAGATAGCAGAAGAATTCGGAATCGAGCCTGTAAAATTAATGTGGCGTCCCAACGGTATGGAATTTATAAAGATGGAATTAGACACAGACATTCAGGTGGCAGAATTAGATTATCGATATAATCAAAAAAGAATTGAATTTTTTGTAAGCACATCTTATGGAAAAGTTGCATGGGGAGCAGATAATGAAGACGAAAAGGTAGAATATTATTGTTATAATCAGGTAAAAGAAGCTAATATTGAAGTGACCGGTTATGAGACGCCGGAAACAGAAAGAAACAGGTATGTAGCAGAATTTGAATATAATAAGGTATATTATTGTCTTTCTGGAGAAATGCAAAAAGAAGAAATGGAAAAAATTTTAAAAAATTTGTATTTTATGTAAGAAAATGCGTCAGTTTTTCTAATCTCATGTGTCTATTATATAGGGAACCCTAAATAGAGAAAGATGGGAGGTAGATAAATGAAGCGATGTATGTCCATATGTTGTGTATGCGCCATGGCTTTAGGATTAAGCTTAGGAGTATCGACGGATACTCAGGCGGCATCTAGCGTGAAGGTGATTGACGGATCCAAACTTACAACAGATGCAGAATCCATTGGCTATAATCAAAAAGTTGCCAGAGGCGAAGATCTTTTGACCGGATATTCTAAAATCGTTCGAATGGGACCGGGTGAAATCTATGCTGGAGGCACAACACTTGCAGAACGAGTAGTAGAACGAATAGGTATAGGTGTGATTATTGAACGTGCCAAGGAAGAAGATACAAAATGGTCTTTTTATGATTCATGGAATAAGTTCCTAGAAAATGCTGATCGTGTTTCTTCTAAGAAATACATGGATGTAGAAGGTGACTATTATTATCGTGTTCGTTGTACACACTCTGCAGGACAAGATATGAGCAGCAGTTTCACAGATGGAGTTTACATTGAGGAACCTTAAGTAAGATTTTGTAGAAAAGAAAAAAAGAATTTAACAAATTTATAATTACAATCAGATTAGTGGGCAAGGCCATTATAATGATGGGAAAAACAAATTAAAAACAAATTTCGGGTAAAGTTAGTAGGTTGGATCATAATACTTTAGAAATTTAATAACAACTGAATATTGAAACAATTAGACGCTCTTCCACAGCAATCTACATATTTCATGGCCCTTACGTTGGTTCGCAGGGCTTTGGAAGGGCGAAGGAACTGGAGACAGTTCAAAGAAAATTTAAAAGAAAAAATATTATAACAATCAAGAGAAGTAAGTTTAGGTAAGTTTAGTTTTAGGACACGCAAGCTATTAAAAGCTGCGTGTCCTTTTCTGATTAATAAGAATTAAAATCCAGGAGAAGATAGTACACGGTTAATCATATATTGTCTAAGACAGAATTGAGAGAGCCTGAGATTTTAAGAATCTTATCAATTGATTATAGATAAAAGGAATAAATAAACGCATATATAAAATATATAAATTGGACAGGGGGGGGGTAAATGTTATTGTTATTGTAATAATTACACAGGAGGAAAGGTGTTGTGAAGAAAAAAGTTATTAGTATTTTACTATGCGCTGCAATGTGTGTGGGGATGGTTACAGCGTGTGGATCAAAAAAAGCAGATAAGGAGGCCGATTCATCTACTGATGAAAAAGATAAAGTGATAACAGTTGCTGCAAATGGTTCTTTTTATCCAATCATTTACACGGATGACAACGGAGAGTTAACTGGTTTTGAACATGATGTTATGGAAGAAATCGGAAAGAGATCTGGTTATGAGATCAAATTTGAGGTTGTGGGTGATTATTCAGCAATGTTTGAAGGACTAGATTCTGGAAAATATGATACAATTGCCGGTCAGGTTTCTGTAACAGATGAAAGAGAAAAGAAATATACATTTAGTGATGTTTATGGATATAATGCAATTAAATTAGCAGTTAGAGGTGATGATCCGGCAACTTCTATTGAAGATATGCAGGGAAGAAAGATATGTATTGAGTTTGGAACAGTTCTTGAAGCAGCATTGAACAAAATAAATGATACTTTTCCAGATGATAAGAAAATGGAGCTTGTTACAACAGAGGGAAATATTTATGATGAGTTAAAAGTTGGACATTATGATGCATTCCCGATTACAGTATTATCTTTTGATCAGATTAATGAAAAAGGTGAGTATGATTTCAAATTAATTGGCGATCCAATTCTAATTGACAAAAATGCGTTTCCATTTGCAAAAGATGTTGATCCAGATATGATAAATGCAGTGAATAAAGCAATTGAAGAAATGCAGGACGATGGAACAATGTCAGAGTTATCAGAGAAATATTTCGGCAGAGACATTTCAAAAGAGGAAATTACTGAATAGATAATGAATTTAGAAAAGGCAGTCATGAAGACTGCCTTTTCTTGGCAAAGGAGATAGAAATGGATTTTGATACACAATTTTTTGTTTCAACATTTCCGAAACTGATGTTAAAGATACCGTATACATTATGTTTAGGATGTGTCGCGTTTGCAATAGCTTTTGTATTAGGACTTTTTTTGGAAATTTGTTTTACCTCCAGATCTAAAATATTAAGAACATTGGCGGGACTATATATTTCTTACTTCAGATCAACTCCATATATTACTCAATTGTTTATTTTTTATTTTGGACTTCCACAAATATTTCCTGTTATGAGAAATCTGGTCGGGGGAACTGTTTTGGTCATTACCATAGCGATGAATTCTGCAGCATTTATTTCAGAGGTTATCCGAGGGGGATTACTGGCTGTGGATAAAGGACAGAGAGAAGCAGCTTTGTCTATTGGATTAAGCCCAGTGAGTGCCTACAAAGAAGTGATTTTGCCACAGGCGTTTGTAGCAGCATTTCCGTCATTGGGAAATTCATTTATTTCCATGATAAAAAATACTGCGATAGGATTTACGATAGGGGTTGTAGATATACTTGCACAGGCCAAAATTTTGGCAGCTTCATCTTTAAACTTCTTCGAGGCGTATATATCTGTGGGAGTTGTATACTGGGTAGTTTTAGTTGTGATAGATCGGCTGTTACGCTATATGGAATCAAAGATTTGTAAATATTTATAGATAACGAGGAGAAAGATGATATGAAAAACAGAGATGTGAATAGAATGACAAAAGCATTGGGACTTCGGAGAAAGATTATAGGCGTACGATTTCTCTACTTCAAACATGAGTATGATAAGTTATCTGTAGAGGAATATGGTAGAAAAACGAGTTATTGTATGATGGTAAAGCATGCAATGGAGGACAATTGCTTTAAAGCAAAATTAGAAAATTTTGGCTGCAGATGTGCGTTGGAAGCGCTGGGGCTCGATGAGGAAATGGAGTGCGTAGAATCTGGACAGAGGTATTATAGCTTAAATCTTTATGAAAGTAGGGCGGTTGCAAAAGATGTAACAAAAGATATTTCAAGGATAAAACAAAAAATATATGGAGTTCAACTTGGTCCATTAGAGCAATTAGAAGATGCAGATGTTGCTATATTTATGGTCAATGCATATCAATTAATGCGTGTTGTTCAAGGGTATACGTATAAATGGGGAATTCCTAAGAATTTATATATGGCTGGCAATCAAGGTGTGTGTGCAGATTTGACAGCTGGTCCATTTGAAAAAAATGATATGAATTTTTCTGTTTTATGTGCAGGTACGAGAAAGATGTGCGCTTGGGAAGACGATGAAATGGGAGTTGGTCTTCCAATTCAACAATTTGAGCCGTTGACGGAAGGTATTATACAAACTATGAATTATATTGATTATCCGACTCAGAAAGATCGGATTAGCGAAAGACTCGATGATCCTATGGAATTGGGAGTTGCTGTCGATAAGAATGTGCATTATGGAAAATTGGGCAAACCTTATGTGCGTCCAAGTGTATATGAACAATTGAAAAATGGAGAACTGGAATGATTAAAGTAACGGATTTACATAAAAGCTTTGGAGAATTGGCTGTTCTGAAAGGAATTGATTTTCAGGCTGATACGGGAGAAGTTATTGGAATAATCGGACCGTCTGGAATGGGAAAGTCAACTTTTTTAAGGTGCATTAATTATATTGAACGACCAGAGAAGGGGATTATTGAAATTGATAATGTAAAAGTAGATGCTGAAAAATGTACAGAAAAAGAAATGAAACAGCTAAGATTAAAAACTTCGATGGTATTTCAGAATTACAATATATTTAAAAATAAGACAGTAATTGAAAATGTTATGTTGCCAATGACATCTGTCCAGAAAATCGAAAAAGAAATGGCAAAAGAAAAGGCTTTGCAATATCTGGATCAGGTAGGATTGTTGGATAAAGTTAATGAATATCCGTCGAGATTATCAGGAGGACAACAGCAGCGAGTAGGAATTGCAAGGGCAATGGCAGTGAATCCCAAATTAATTTTACTGGATGAACCGACATCTTCTTTGGATCCGGAGCTTGTACTTGGAATCTTGGACATATTGAGAAATCTGGCGAATGAACATAAGCGTACGATGATTATTGTTACGCATGAAATGAGCTTCGCAAAGGAAATTGCTGACAGAATCATATTTATGGACGACGGCAGAATTATAGAGGAAGGAACTCCAGAGAAGATTTTTTCAAATCCTCAAAATGAAAGAACCAAAAGATTTCTAGAGAGATTCCAGACATTTTAAGAAAGTGAATTTAGCGAAGAATAGTTACAAAAAGGACAGAAAATAAAACCTTCTGTCCTTTTGCCTGTCAATCAAATTTGCATATTATAGTAAATGAATCAATTTACTGAGCGATTGCTTCGCGGAGTGCTTTGGCAAGCTGATCCGGGCAGGAAGTTGCTTTGGAACCGCATTTGATTCCGGCAAGTCTTTCGATGGCGTCTTCCACTTTCATTCCCTTTACAAGGCTTGAGATTCCCTGAAGATTACCGTTGCAGCCACCTACAAAATCTACATCTTTAATTTTATCGCCGTCCAGCTCTATGTGAATCATGCTGGAACAGACACCGTGTGTTTTATAATCCATGTTTAAAACCCTCCTATATGTTATACCAGATATATGAATATCAGAAGCCATTCTAACAGAGAAAAATCTGCTTGTAAAGAAAAATTAAGATTTCCAATAATATGATGTGAACAAGCCATTTTATGGAAGCTTGAGGTGTTCGAGGATTGCGGGAATTGCATAGCAATGAAGCAATCCGGTTACATCATAATATGTATGAAAAAGAGTGCATAGAGGAATACAAAGAGGAATACAGAGGAATAAACAGGCAGGAATGCACAGGTACAGTAAAGAGCATCAATGCTTGACATTTGTGCATGGGGTAGGGGATAATGTACAGGATAACAGGAAATGTTTGTAATGATAGTGAAAAAGGCAGTCAGATAAAGGAAATGTGCGGAAATCGCACAGTAAAAATGCATAGCAGGAGGAAAATCGGATGATAGGTATTATTGGAGCAATGGAAGAGGAAGTTGCAGCTCTGAAAAGTGAGATGGCAGATGCTAAAGTGACAGAGTTTGCTTCCATGACATTTTATAAAGGAACTCTTTGTGGGAAGGACACGGTTGTCGTAAGAAGTGGAATCGGTAAAGTTAATGCGGCAATCTGTGCGCAGATCCTGGTGGATAAATTTGGCGTAGATACGCTGATCAATACAGGTATTGCAGGATCCCTGGATGCAAGAATTGACATTGGTGATATGGTGATTTCTACAGATGCGGTGCATCATGATATGGACGCAACCATATTTGGAGATGCAATCGGCCAGGTGCCAAGAATGGATACGCGCACATTCCCGGCAGATCCGCATCTGGTAGAGCTTGCAGTGAAGGCAAATGAAAAAGCAAATCCGCAGATCCATACATTTACAGGAAGGGTCGCAAGTGGAGATCAGTTCATTTCTTCCGGAGAAGTGAAAGCACGTATCGTGGAGAATTTTCAGGCTCTTTGCACAGAGATGGAGGGAGCCGGAATCGCGCACGCGGCTTACCTTAACAAAGTTTCGTATGTCATCATTCGAGCAATTTCTGATAAAGCTGACAACAGTGCAACGATGGATTATCCAGAGTTTGAAAAACAGGCAATTGCCCACAGCGTGGCGCTTGTAAAGGAATTGCTCCCGATGATTTAAAACCAGAGAATAAATGATTCGATAAAATATAAGAAAAAATACCATAATCTGCGGTGTGCAGATGTCGCTTTATGGGGAACGGTTTTTCGCCCTTCTTTTGGAAAATCCATTATAATTGGTGCCAAAAGGAGGGCTTTTATCATGTTAGAATTAATGTTAGACAGACATGTGATCTATGTACTGATGGGAATGAGTGCATTTGCCGGAGTTGTGTCAAAGGTGGTCGTTGGAAGAACACTTAGGAAGCTGGTGGCAGCAGCGGAAAGTATGGGAAAGAGTAATCATCCGTTGATGCGGCTTGTGCGGGCGAAATTCGAGCATACCTGTATGATCAGTGAAAAGGTGGAAAACGTAGGCGTATTTGTGGACAAGTATCTCTATGAATACCGGGTTGGTGGAGTCAGGCTCCATGCATGGCGGCGGTTACAGATGGCGGGTGCCGGACTTTGTCTGATTCTTGGCGGAGTCGGTGCAATCATAAGTTATCGGATTAAAGGGGCGACAGAGCAGACAGCTATGATTGGCGGAACCGGCGTGGCGCTGGCGTTAATCGTATTCTTGGTACATATGCTGACGGATGAGGAGTACCGGCTGGAGGCAGTACGAAATTATATGGTAGATTACTTGGAAAATATTTATCAGCATCGCTATGAAAAAACATACAAGAAAGAAGTTCTGGCAGAAGAGGCAAGATCAGAAGAAGCGAGAATAGAGGAGAGTGCCAGAATACAAGAAAATGCAGGAATGACGAAGAATACCAGAATGCCAGAAGAAGAGAGAATGGGTGAGAATACCAGAATGCCAGAAAATATAGGAATTGTGAAGAATACCAGAATGCCAGAAGAAGAGAGAATGGGTGAGAATACCAGAATGCCAGAAAATACAGGAATTGTGAAGAATACTAGAATGCCAGAAAATGCAGGAAGGACAGAGGGGGATAACTTGCCAGGTGAATCTGTGAATCAGAAGAAGCAGGAACCAAAGCAGGAATTTCCTGGATCTATGGACAGTCTGCTTTGGGCGATGTATAAGACAGAACCGCTGCAGGTGGAAGATGACCGGAAGGTCAAAAAGACAGCTATATCGCAAAAACCAGGTAAAACAGAAAAAATAGAAAAAACAATAGAATCGGAAGAGACAAAGGCGCAGGACGAGGCAAACAGAAATCAGCGTATCCGAGAAATCCTGGAGGAGTTTATGGCTTGATAATAAGAGACTGATTTGTTAAAATATAGATAACGGCTCAAAGTTAGTTTTGTAAAACAAGGACTGTCTGTGAGCTGTCACATTTATAAGAAGAAAATGATACAGATTTCTTCGAGACAAGAACTAGAACGTAACGGGTAGCATAAGGAGGACGAGTCCAATGGGAAGTAAAGTAACATTTGATTATTCAAAGGCAGATGCGTTTATCAGCGCACATGAGATGGAATCTATGAAGAAGATTACCGAGGCTGCAAAAGCTGAACTCCTGGGAAGGGAGGGAGCAGGAAATGATTTCCTTGGATGGATCGATCTTCCGGTTGATTATGATAAAGAGGAGTTCGAGAGAATCAAGAAAGCCGCTGCAAAGATTCAGTCAGATTCAGAGGTGCTGGTAGTAATCGGTATCGGAGGATCTTATCTTGGCGCAAGAGCAGCAATCGAATTTCTTGGACACAGCTTTTATAATGTAGTATCAAAAGAGATCCGCAAAGCTCCGGAGATTTATTTTGCCGGTAACAGCATCAGCAGTACATATCTGAAACACCTGATCGAAGTGATCGGAGACAGAGATTTCTCAGTTAATATCATTTCCAAATCCGGAACAACAACAGAGCCTGCAATCGCATTCCGTATTTTCAAGGAGATGCTGGAGAAGAAGTATGGCAAAGCTGAGGCTGCTAAGAGAATCTATGCAACAACAGACAAAGCTCGTGGAGCTCTGAAAGGACTTGCTGATGAGGAAGGATACGAAGAGTTCGTAGTACCGGATGATGTTGGAGGACGTTTCTCTGTACTGACAGCTGTTGGACTTCTTCCGATCGCAGTCAGCGGAGCTGATATTGACAAGCTGATGGAAGGTGCAGCAGAAGGAAGAAAATTCGCACTTGAGAATCCATTTGAGGAAAATGACGCAATGCTCTATGTAGCAACACGTAACATTCTGCTCCGTAAGGGAAAAGCGGTTGAGATCATGGCAAATTATGAGCCAAGCCTGCATTATGTATCTGAGTGGTGGAAACAGCTCTTCGGAGAGAGTGAAGGCAAGGATAAGAAAGGAATCTTCCCTGCATCTGTAGACCTTACAACAGATCTTCACTCTATGGGACAGTTCATTCAGGATGGAAGCAGAATCATGTTCGAGACAGTTATGGAAGTGGAGGAGCCGACAGAGCAGATCACAATCGGTGAGGAACCGGTGGATCTGGACGGACTGAACTACCTTGCAGGCAAGACAATGGATTTTGTAAATAAGAGTGCTATGAATGGTACGATTCTTGCACATACAGACGGACAGGTTCCGAATCTGAAAGTGACAATTCCGGCGCAGGACGAGAAGTCACTTGGACAGTTATTCTATATGTACGAGTTCGCATGCGGTGTCAGCGGATATATTCTTGGAGTAAATCCATTTAATCAGCCGGGTGTTGAGAGCTACAAGAAGAATATGTTCGCACTTCTTGGAAAACCAGGATACGAAAAAGAAAGAGAAGAACTTCTTAAGAGATTATAAGAATGGCAACGATATACGAAAAATTAAAAGCGTATAGCGATTCTGACTATTATGGATTTCACATGCCGGGACATAAGCGTAAGATGCATATGTCCTGGGATGCGGATCCTTATACTGTAGATATTACAGAGATTGAAGGATTTGATGATCTTCATCATGCAGAAGGAATCCTGAAAGAGGCTCAGGAACGGGCAGCCAGAATCTATCATGCAGATGAGACACATTTTCTGGTAAATGGAAGTACAGTTGGAATTCTGAGTGCTATCGCGGGTGTGACGAATAAAGGAGATCAGATTCTTGTGGCGCGCAATTGTCACAAATCGGTCTATCATGCAATCTACATGAATGAGTTGAATCCGGTGTATCTCTATCCCCGGTTTGATTCAGAGTTACAGTTGAATATTGAGATATCCGCAGAGGATGTGAGGAGGGCCCTTAATCGGTATCCACAGATCCGAGCAGTCATGATTGTATCTCCGACTTACGATGGAATTGTGTCGGATGTGGCCGAGATAGCAAAGGCCGCACATGAAAAAGGACTGCCGCTGATCGTGGATGAAGCACACGGGGCTCATTTTGGTTTTCATCCCTATTTTCCGGAAAATGCAAATCAAAAAGGCGCAGACATTGTGATCCACAGTGTTCACAAGACACTTCCGGCATTTACCCAGACAGCACTTCTCCACATGAATGGGAATCTGGTAAACCGGGAAAAGGTGAGACGATATCTGCATATGTTACAGAGTAGCAGTCCGTCTTATATTCTGATGGCGGGAATCGATCAGTGCATGGAGATGCTGGATCATCACTGCGAGGAAGTTTTTGACCCGTATGTGGAGCGATTGAAGAGATGTAGAGAAGAACTTGGAAAATGTGAACATATCCGGCTGGCAGAGACCAAACATTATGATAAGTCAAAGCTTGTATTATCAGTAGCAGGACTTACGAAAGGACTTGCGGATACATATGGTGCAGAAGCAACAGGGATTCAATTACAGGAAGATTTATTAAATCAGCACCACCTGCAAATGGAGATGGCCGCGGGGACTTATGTGATTGCCATGACTTCAGTCGGGGATACCGATGAAGGAATGAAACGGCTTATAAAAGCAATTTATGAGTTGGATAAGAAATATAAACCTTTACAGGGGGCTTATAACACTGTAGATTCAGACATAGTGCCGGAAGAAATCAAAAAGTCGCAAAAGAAAGAAAAAAATTACGATATAGAACCGGGACATCTGCCACAGGCGGAAGTAATCTATTCACCGGCGCAGGTCATCAGCATGAAAGACGCAGGGGCAGATGGGTTTCAGGTTGTGCCATTGACACAGAGCGAAGGCTACATTTCCGCGGAGTACGCGTATCTCTATCCGCCGGGGATCCCGATGCTGGTGCCGGGGGAACGGATCACAGCGCAGATCCGGGAACATTTTCAATGGTATATGGAAAGAACATATGAGATACAGGGAGTAGAAAAAGAAGGATACATAGAGGTATGGACGCATGGGTAAGATATATTATATAATGGGCAAGAGTTCATCTGGAAAAGATACATTATTCCAGAAGATCAAGCAAGAGCTGCCGATGCTTCAGACAGTGACGCTTTACACGACCAGACCGAAGCGGGAAGGTGAAAGAGAAGGCGTCGAATACCATTTTGTGACAGATGAACAGATGCATATTTTCGAGAGACAGGGAAAGGTTGTTGAACTTCGTACTTATAATACTGTTCACGGAGCATGGAAATATGCTACAATAGAAGATGGACAGGTGAATCTGGCAGAATCCGACTATCTGATGATCGGAACGCTGGAGTCCTATGGAAAGTTAAAGAAATATTACGGAGCGGCGTATCTTGTTCCGGTGTACATCGAAGTAGAGGACGGCGAGCGGCTGAACCGTGCACTTACGAGAGAGCGGCAGCAGGAAGTGCCACGTTACGCGGAGATGTGCAGAAGATTTCTCGCAGATACGGAAGATTTTTCCGAGGAACATCTGAGAGCTGCGGGAATAAAGAAGCGTTATTACAATGATGACCAAAAAAGATGCTTAGATGAAATTATAGAGGACATACGATATGGGAAGTTTTAAAGATGTAGTAGGACACAGAGATGTAATTCAATATTTGCAGAATGCAATTGCCGAGAATCGGGTATCACAGGCGTACATTGTGAATGGCGAGCGCGGAACCGGAAAGAAGATGTTGGCAAAGTTATTTGCCATGGCACTTTTATGTGAAGAACATGGACCGGAACCATGTAATAAATGTCATTCCTGTGTACAGGCAGAATCGAATAACCATCCGGATATTATCTGGGTGACACATGAGAAGCCGGGATCCATCGGAGTCGATGATGTGCGCACACAGATCAATAATACAGTTGCGATCAAGCCATATCAGGGTCCATATAAAGTTTATATTATTCCGGAAGCTGATATTATGACGGTACAGGCACAGAATGCGTTATTAAAGACGATTGAAGAACCGCCACAGTATGCAGTATTTATTCTGCTGACGGAAAATGCAGACGTATTGCTTCCGACAATTAATTCCAGATGTGTCATGTTAAAACTTCGCTACATCAAAGATGCACTGATTAAAAAATATCTCATGGAGAGAATGGAAGTACCAGATTACAAGGCTGAAGTCTGCGCTGCATTTGCACAGGGGAACCTTGGAAAAGCTATCAAACTGGCAGGCTCCGAGCATTTTAATGAGCTCAAGGACGAAGTCCTGAACCTGATGCGTCATATAAATGAGATGGATATCAGTGAGCTTGTGGAGGCAGTGAAACGCTGCACTCTTTATAAAGTTGAAATCAACGACTATCTTGACCTGATCATGGTATGGTACAGAGATGTCTTGTTATATAAAGCGACAAGGGAAATAGATAAGGTTGTATTCAAAGATCAGATCGACTGCATGCGTGAGCAGGCAAGACGCAGTTCTTATGAAGGAATTGAGACGATTCTGGACAGCCTTGACAAAGCAAAAGCCAGACTAAAAGCAAATGTTAACTTTGATCTGGTCATGGAGCTTTTGTTCCTGACGATAAAGGAGAACTAGATTTATGACAAAAGTAATCGGAGTAAGATTCCGCCAGGCGGGAAAGATCTACTTTTTCTCACCGGGAAAATTAGAGATTAAAACCCAAGACCGTGTCATCGTAGAGACGGCGCGCGGTGTTGAGTTCGGAAAGGTTGTGACAGGTCCGAAAGAAGTAGAAGACGACAAGATCACACAGCCTTTAAAATCTGTGATTCGAATTGCAAACGAAGAGGATTACAAAAAAGAAGAGAAAAACAGAGAAAAAGAAAAAGAAGCATTTAACATCTGCTTAGAGAAGATCCGTAAACACGGTCTGGAAATGAAGCTTATAGATGCGGAGTATACATTTGATAATAATAAAGTGTTATTTTACTTTACCGCAGATGGAAGAATTGATTTCCGTGAGCTGGTAAAAGATCTGGCAAGCGTGTTCCGTACACGTATCGAGCTTCGTCAGATTGGTGTCCGTGATGAGACGAAGATTCGTGGAGGCATTGGTATCTGTGGAAGACCACTTTGCTGTCATACGTATCTGTCTGAGTTTGCACCGGTATCGATCAAGATGGCGAAAGAGCAGAACCTGTCTCTGAATCCGACAAAGATATCCGGAGTCTGCGGCAGACTGATGTGCTGTCTGACTAACGAAGAAGAGACCTATGAAGAGCTGAACCGTCAGCTTCCGGGAGTTGGAGATCATGTAACGACGCCGGAAGGACTTCATGGTGAAGTTCAGGCCGTTCACGTACTGCGTCAGATCGTAAAGGTTATTGTGACGCTGGATAACGATGAAAAAGAAATCCGTGAATATCCGGCAGGTGAGCTGAGATTCAAATCAAGAAAGAAGAAAAAAGATGCAAAGCTTTCGAAAGAGGAGTTTGCACAGTTAAAAGCTCTGGAGGAGAAAAATGGCGCCTCCAAGTTAAATGATGACTAATAAGAAGCCCGATGAGCGCCTGGATGATCTCCAGGTGAAGGGCTATGAGATTATACAGAAGCCCGGTCGGTTCTGCTTTGGCATGGACGCCGTGCTTCTGTCTTCCTATGCAAAAGTAAAACATGGGGAACGAGCACTGGATCTTGGGACCGGAACCGGAATTCTTCCGATTTTACTGGAAGCAAAGAATCCGGGACTTCATTATACAGGTCTGGAAGTTCAGGAAGAAAGTGCTGATATGGCAAGAAGAAGCGTGGCACACAACGGGCTGGAGAACAAGATAGATATCGTTACCGGTGATATCAAAGAGGCAAGTCACATATTTGGAAATGATTCGTATGAAGTTATTGTATCCAATCCACCGTATATGATTGGAGAACACGGTCTGAAAAATGATAACGAGGCTTTGTATATCGCAAGACATGAAGCGTTATGCACATTAGATGATCTTTTGCGAGAAAGTGCAAAAGTACTGAAAATGAAAGGACGTTTCTACATGGTGCACCGTCCTTTCCGCCTGCCGGAAATCTTTACAAAAATGTGTAATTACGGAATCGAGCCGAAACGCATGCGTCTCGTCCATCCATATGCAGACAAAGAGCCAAACATGGTTCTTATCGAAGGCCTCAAAGGCGGAAAACCACGCCTCGCCGTAGACCCGCCGCTCATAGTCTACACGAAAGACGGGGAGTATACGGAAGAAGTACTGAAATTGTACGGGATGAAATAAAAGGAGAATTATATGTCAGGAACATTATATCTGTGTGCAACTCCGATCGGCAACCTGGAGGACATGACATTTCGCTGTGTCCGTATTTTAAAAGAAGTTGATCTGATCGCAGCAGAGGATACCCGCAATAGCATTAAGCTTTTGAATCATTTTGATATTCACACACCGATGACCAGTTATCATGAATATAACAAGATTGCAAAAGCGCATACGTTGATTGAGCACTTGGAAAATGGTGAAGATATTGCACTGATCACGGATGCGGGAACGCCGGGAATCTCCGATCCGGGTGAGGAGCTGGTGGCAATGTGTCAGGAAGCAGGAATCACTGTGACAGCAGTTCCGGGGGCAGCAGCCTGCATCACAGCGCTGACCATTTCCGGATTGTCCACAAGAAGATTCGCGTTTGAAGCATTTCTTCCGACAGATAAAAAAGAACGACAGGCAGTGCTGAACGAACTGACGGAAGAGACAAGAACTATGATTATCTACGAAGCACCGCACAGACTGGTCCGGACATTAGAGCTTCTGCTTGCGACCTTGGGTGACAGAAGAATCCGCATTTGCCGGGAGCTTACGAAAAAGCATGAGACAGTCTTTGCAACAACGATCAGTGCGGCAGTGGAATATTATAAAGAGCAGGAACCAAAAGGGGAATGCGTGCTTGTCATTGAGGGTAAGAGCCGTCAGGAACAGATAGAAGAAGAACGCCAGAAATGGGAAGAAATGTCCATTCAGGAACATATGGATTATTATATGGATCAGGGGATTCAGAAAAAAGAAGCAATGAAAATGGTCGCGAAAGACCGGGGAGTCGGAAAGAGAGACATTTACCAGGCGTTATTGTAAAAAAGTAATGATGGATAAAAAGCCTGAATTACAGTAGTCAGGGGAAGACAAAGAAAGGGGCTGATCAGATGGCAAGTCTGACATTAAAACATGTAGATCGCGCATTTCCGAATGGATATGAGGCAGTAAAGGATTTAAATTTCCAGATTGAAGACGGAGAATTTGTAATATTGACTGGCCCATCCGGGAGTGGAAAAAGTGCTGTTATGCGCATGATCGCAGGTCTTGATGAAGTGAAAAACGGAGAGATATGGATTGGAGACAAGTTGGTCAACAGTCTTCCACCGGAGGAGCGTGGAATTGCTATGATTTTTCAGAATTATACTGTGTATCCACGAATGACAGTTCTGGAAAATGTAGAACTGGGCTTAAGACTTCGCGGCATAGATGAAAAAGAAATAGGAAAACGGACACTGGAAGTGATGGAACTTCTAGATCTTGTAGAAGTCCGATTTGCAAAAGTAAAAAACTTGTCAGATCTGTGGAAACACCGGACCGCGCTGGCGCGTGCCATGATTTTGGAGCCAGATGTAATCCTTATGGATGAGCCGCTTCGCAATGTAAATCCTAAATTTCATAATCAGTTGACTCAGGAGCTGGTGGAATTGCAGGAGAGAACCGGAGTTACGATACTGTATGCTACAAAAAATGTGGAAGAAATGGCACTATTGGGAAAACGAAAAGTGATGGTGTAAAATAAAAGAAATATATTATTAAAAAGGGTTGGAATCTAGGTTTCAACCTTTTTCTATGTAATGCTTTACTTCTAGAGAAGAGTATGCTATGATATTCCCAATTCAGGAGGAAGTCTAGTCTCCGAATATTCAAGCCGTAAGGTGTTCATTTCGGCGTTTCGAATTCTGAAACAATTACCCGATATGAAAAATGTAACTTGTAAACGTAGGAAGTTCTATTGAAAACAGGTACCAAAAAAATTATAATGAGAGGAGAATTAGATGGACAAAAGAAAAATCATAGAATGGCACCCGGCATTTGAAGCATCTATTCAGATTGAATTTGAAAATGAAATTGAAAAAATGACATTTGAACCGGAACATTTACAGTGAGATTGAGATTATTGATAATACTGAAAAATCTGAACAGCAGGAACTTGTTGAAGATCTGGTTCAAATAATCACAGTAATCAGCTGCAAATTACAAGGAAAACGAGCGAACAAAGCTAAGAAACTTATCCGGGAATTGATACAGGAGGAAACAGATGGTAAAAGCCATAAAAGTAATGCTGATACCAAACAACGTACAGAAAACTAAGATGTTTCAGTACGCAGGTGCTTCAAGATTTGCTTATAACTGGGCTTTGGCCAGGGAAAAAGAAAATTATGAAAAAGGTGGCAAATTCATTTCAGATTCAGAACTCAGAAAAGAATTTACAAAGCTCAGACATTCTGATGAATACGCATGGCTGCTGGATATTTCAAATAATGTAACCAAACAGGCAATCAAAGATGCCTGTACTGCGTATAAGAATTTTTTCAAGGGCTTGCAAAAATTCCCAAGATTCAAGTCCAAAAAGAGATCAATGCCGAAGTTCTATCAGGACAACGTTAAGATACAATTCAGTAATACCCACGTTAAGTTTGAAGGCTTTTCTTCCAGCAGGAAAGCAAATAAGCAGAAAATGAATTGGGTAAGACTTGCAGAACATGGACGTATTCCAACAGATGTTAAATATATGAATCCGAGAATATCCTTTGACGGATTGAACTGGTGGATCAGTGTATGTGTGGAATTTCCTGATTGCAAAGAAACACTTAATGATGATGGAGTTGGTATAGACTTAGGAATCAAAGATTTGGCTGTCTGCTCTGATGCTGTTAAATATAAGAACATTAATAAGAGTCAGAAAGTAAAGAAACTAGAAAAACAGAAACGCAGATTACAGCGTAGTATCTCTCGTTCTTACGAGAAGAATAAGAAAGGGGAAAGTTACTGCAAAACCAATAATGTAATCAAAAAGGAAAAACTTTTATTAAAACGAAATCACAGATTAACAAACATCCGTAAAAACTATTTGAATCAGACCATATCTGAGATCGTAAATCGAAAGCCAAGATTTATCTGTATTGAAGATCTGAATGTCAGCGGAATGATGAAAAATAGACATTTATCCAAAGCAGTTCAGGAACAAGGATTTTTTTGGTTTAGAAAACAGCTTGAATACAAATGCAGTGATAAAGGGATCCAGCTTATTGTGGCGGATCGGTTTTATCCATCATCAAAGCTTTGCAGCTGTTGTGGAAACATCAAAAAAGATTTGAAATTATCTGACAGGGTTTATAGATGTGAATGTGGGAATATGATTGACAGAGATTTCCAGGCATCTATAAATCTCAAGGCTTATGGAGAACGATTTGCAAGCTGACACTGAAACGTTAATGCGAATATATACGGATACGTTAGTCCGGAATTTACGCCTATGGAGAGTACAAGAACTTGTGAGTAGATAGATATTTATATCATCAAAAGCATACTCGTTGAAGTAGGAATGAAACATAGAAGTTTATAACTTTTTATAAGTTTTCAGTAACGGTAAAATCGAGTATGTGTGAAGCATTGAAAGAATTGATGGCAGAAGAATTTCAAGAAGTAAGAGATCAGGTAACAGAAGAAGTGACAGAACAACTCATTTGTAATGCGTATAAAAATATCGGTGATTTGGAAAAGGTTTCTGAGATACTAGGAGTACCTGTGGAAACTGTTAAGAAAGCAGTTGAAAAAGAAAAGTAAGAAAAGGTCTGACTTTTAAAAAGATTTAAGTAACAAAAGGGGAAGATTTCATAAGAAGGATTTGTGGAATCTTCCTCTTTAGGGTATTTGGTTAATATTTTTAAAATAATATTTTGTGTTTTTAGTAGCTAAAATGTAAGGCGTTTTGACATTTTAAATTTGAGACAGTAATTAATTAAAGGTAAAGCTTTCGTTATGAAAATTAGATATTCCAGCAGATGAAAAAATCAGGGAGGAGTTGAATGATATGTGTAATTTATCAGAAGGTATTGAAGAAAAGGGAATAAAAAAGGGAATAGAGACGGGACGATTAGAAACAATTGCGGAATGCCTGCGAAATGGAACGATGAATGATGCAAAAAGGCTGCTGAAAGCGACAGGAGAAGAGATTGAAAAAGCAACAGAGTTATTCTTGAAAAAGGGTGAATAAATGGTTGGACATATGTCATGTGATGTGCTAATATATACATGTATACAATCTGGAAATAAACGTAATTACTCAGAAGAATATAATTACAGGTAATCAGGAGGACTAGACATGGTGAAATTATATGACGGTGGTGCATATCTGGTAAATGGCACACAGATCATTACAGACGAAGCGGAAGTAAAGGCAAAGACAGGTCGTGAGGTATCCAAGGAGGAAGCCAGAACGCAGACAATGGCTTACGGAATTTTAGAGGCTCATAATATATCAGGCAATATGGAGAGACTGCAGATCAAATTTGATAAGCTGACATCTCATGACATTACATTTGTCGGAATTATTCAGACAGCGAGAGCTTCCGGACTGGAGAAGTTCCCAATTCCATATGTATTGACGAACTGTCACAACTCACTCTGCGCGGTCGGCGGAACGATTAATGAAGATGACCACATGTTTGGACTGACTTGTGCGAAGAAATATGGCGGTGTCTATGTACCGCCGCATCAGGCAGTTATTCACCAGTTTGCCCGCGAGATGCTGGCAGGTGGCGGCAAGATGATCCTTGGATCCGACAGCCATACCCGCTATGGAGCACTTGGAACGATGGCTATGGGTGAAGGTGGACCGGAACTTGTAAAGCAGCTCCTGAATAAGACATATGATATTAAGATGCCAGGTGTGATTGGAATTTATCTGGACGGAGAGCCGGTCAAAGGCGTCGGACCACAGGACGTGGCACTGGCAATTATAGGTGCAACATTTGCAAATGATTATGTAAACAATAAAGTTATGGAATTTGTCGGACCAGGTGTGGAGAAGTTAAGTGCTGATTTCCGTATCGGAATCGATGTTATGACAACGGAGACAACATGTCTGTCTTCTATTTGGAAAACAGATGATAAGATTAAGGAGTTCTATGAGATCCACGGCAGAAGTGAAGATTACAAAGAACTGAATCCTGGTGCAGTTACATATTATGATGGTATGGTCTATGTGAACTTAAGCGAGATCCGTCCGATGATCGCAATGCCGTTCCATCCGTCAAATGTATATACGATCGACGATGTGCGTAAGAATCTGAAAGACGTGCTTCACGATGTAGAGCAGAAAGCACTGGTGAGCCTGGATGGTGCTGTGGATTATTCACTTCAGGATAAAGTGATGGATGGAAAACTTTATGTGGATCAGGGAATCATCGCAGGATGTGCCGGTGGTGGATTTGAAAATATCTGCGCAGCAGCAGACATCATAAAAGGTCATTACATTGGCTCAGATGAATTTACGTTTAGTGTATATCCGGCAAGTACACCAATCTATATGGAACTTGTGAAAAACGGTGCAGTTGCGGATCTTATGGAAGCAGGAACAATTGTAAAAACAGCATTCTGCGGACCATGCTTTGGAGCTGGAGATACCCCGGCAAATAACGCATTTTCTATTCGCCACTCTACAAGAAACTTCCCGAACCGTGAAGGTTCTAAGCTTCAGAGTGGACAGATTGCATCTGTTGCACTTATGGATGCCCGTTCAATTGCAGCAACAGCAGCAAATAAAGGCTTCCTGACACCTGCAACAGATATGGACGTGGAATATAAGGGACAGAAATACCACTTTGACCAGAAGATTTATGCAAATCGTGTATTTGACAGTCATGGTGTGGCTGATCCGGATACAAAGATCAAGTTCGGACCGAATATCAAAGACTGGCCGGCAATGTCAGCACTTCCGGAGAATCTGGTATTGAAAGTTGTATCAGAGATTCACGATCCGGTTACAACAACAGATGAGCTGATCCCATCTGGAGAAACATCTTCTTACAGATCCAATCCACTTGGACTGGCAGAGTTTGCACTTTCCAGAAAAGATCCTGCATATGTAGGACGTGCAAAGGAAGTACAGAAAGCACAGAAAGCAATCGAAGCAGGCGAATGTCCGTTAGAGGTATTGGAAGAATTAAAACCGGTTATGGCAAAGATCCAGGAGAGATATCCGGAAGCAGGAAAAGGAAATATCGGAGTCGGAAGTACGATCTTTGCAGTAAAACCAGGTGACGGTTCAGCAAGAGAGCAGGCAGCTTCCTGTCAGAAGGTGCTCGGTGGCTGGGCGAATATTGCAAATGAATATGCAACAAAAAGATATCGTTCCAATCTGATTAACTGGGGAATGCTTCCATTTATCACAAAAGAAGACGACAAGAAATTAAGCTTCAAAAATGGCGATTATATCTTTGTACCGGAAATCAGAAAAGCAGTGGAAAACAAAGATGCAGAGATCAAAGCTTATGTAGTCGGAGATACATTGAAAGAAGTCACATTTACACTTGGAGATATGACAGACGCAGAAAGAGAGATTATTCTCAAAGGTTGTCTGATTAATTATTATAAGGGCTAAATAATCCGATAGGTAAAATTCATGTTCTATGTCCCGTTGCACTGGGAATTACGCTGAATTTTATCTTGCGCAGTATTTTCGGCGGTAATATAATTGAATAAACGAATGTAAATAAAAGGCGGCACTTATGAAAAAAAGTGACGCCTTTTTGTAACACTTGGGATATTTTGGGACTCTTATATGTAGAAGAAGTAATAATACTTTTTACACGGGGTATTGGAAAACGGCAATGGGATAAGTCAATGGAGGAGTGTGGAGAACTTCTTGAGAAAAACAAATTGAGGAGGAAAAAGAATGAAATGTGATGCAAAAGCATTTTCAAAGCTATATGAGCAGGTCTATCAAGACCTCTATCGCTACGCGCTTTGTCTGATGCGTGATCCGCATGAGGCAGAAGACGCGGTGAGTGGGGCAGTGTTATCTGCTTATGAACATATACATAAACTTCGAAAAGAAGAAGCTTTCAAGAGCTGGATTTTTACAATTTTGTCAAATATATGTAAGAAAAGATTGAAACAGGTGGCGAAAGAAGGACTACAGCAGACAGAAGATTTTTTTCCGGAAGGACAGGTGGAAGGAATTCATGAAGAAGATGTGGGACTTGCGATGGATGTGAGAAATGCATTTTTTATTCTTTCAGAAGAAGAGCAAATGATAGTCGGGCTGTCAGTGTTTGGCGGTTATAACAGCACAGAAATCGGGAAGATTCTAAGCCTGAAGCCGGGAACTGTCCGGGTAAAACGAAGCCGGGCGCTGGAGAAGATGCAGTGTGTGTTGGATGGGAGGACATTTTATGAATAAGAATGAGCAGGACATGATTCGGAAAATAAAGGAAAAGTCAGAACAGGTTCCGGTGCCGAAAGCGCTTGAACCGAGACAGATTGAAGCAAAGCTTGCAGGAAAGAAGAAAAAAGTGTGGACTCCGGCGAGAATCGGTGGGCTGGCAGCAGCATGTCTGGTGTTGATCGTGGGAGTGATGGTATACCAGAATTATTTTAAAATGGAAGATGCGACTAGAGATGATAAGATAGCAGGCAGTGATGTGACAATCAGTGACAGTACGAAAGTAGAAAGTGCGGCAGAATATAAGGATGTCTATGCATATTTGGAAAAATATAAGAAAGATCAGGAAAGAGACAGTGCATACACTTCAAGCTGGGCAAGATCATTGAATGATATAAGAGTCGATGAATCAGCTGAAAGTAAGGCAAGTGGAGATGCAGCACAGAATATTGAAGAAAGCAGTACTGCAGCAGCGGACACCGGAATGGCAAGCGGTTCTTATTCTGAGACAAATGTACGTCAGGAAGGTGTGGACGAGGGGGATACAGCTAAAACAGATGGAACATACCTTTACGTGTTAAAAGATAAGAGCGATCAGATTGCCATTATAGATACCCGCGATAATCGGATGAAGCAAACGGCTACTATAACAGTGGAAGATGTTTCTGAAATCCAGGAAATGTATCTGGACATTGAGAGAAATCAATTAATCGCAGTGTGTGACGGTTATGTGGGCGGCAAATGGAATGATGATGATTATGGATATGGTCAGAGGGCTAATACGACCGCAGTAACTTATGACATTTCAGACCGGGAAAATCCAAAAGAAGTTGGCAGGGTCAGTCAGAGTGGATATTACAATTCTTCAAGAATTGCAGATGGATACTTATACTTATTCAGTGATTATTATGTAACACTTGATGGTATAACGGCGAAGAATCCGAAGTCCTATATACCACTTGTAAACGATAATCTGATCGAAGAAACAGATATCTGTCTTCCGTCCATTTCAAAGGCAGATATGTATTCAATCATCACATCCGTTTCTCTGGAAAATCCAGATGAGACAGCGCACAGTAAGGCCCTTTTGGCAGACGGTGGCAATTTATATGTGAGCAACGATAATATTTATTTTTATGAAAATGTGTGGCAATATTCCGGAAAAGATGTGACGACAATCCGAAAAGTTTCTTATGAAAGTGGGAAATTGACGGCTGGGGCACAGTGCAAAATAGACGGCTATATTAATGATTCATTTTCTATTGATGAATATGATGGATATCTGAGAGTTGTAGTGACCGATGGCGACACGAACAGTGTTTATGTTTTGAATCAAGAACTGAAAGAAACCGGCTCCATCAAAGGTCTGGCAGAAGATGAGAGGGTGTACTCCGCAAGATTTATGGGAAAGGCAGGATACTTTGTAACATTTAAAGAGGCGGATCCGTTATTTTCCGTTGATCTGTCGGATCCGAAAAATCCAAAGATCATAGGAGCGTTGAAGATACCTGGATTTTCAGATTATCTGCATCCGTATGGGAAAAATAAGCTTCTGGGTATTGGGATGAATGTTGATGAAAAGACTATGTCAACAGATGGCGTGAAATTGACGATGTTCGATATTTCTGATCCGGAAAATGTGAAAGAGGAGCAGACTTATGTCATTGAAAATGTGTACTATACAGATGTTTCTTATGATTATAAGGCAGCTTTAGTAGATGCAGAGAAAAATCTGATTGGTTTTGCTGCAGACAGCGAAGGCGGCCGGGAGTACTATACATTTTCTTACGACGAAAAACAAGGATTTACATGTACGATGCATGAGGAAATCAATGGAAATAATATGAGGATCACAAGAGGTATTTATATAGAAAATACGCTTTATGTTATCCAGGGAAATATTATAGAAGCGTATAGCCTGAAAGATTTCAAAAAAGTGGACGATATCATTTTGTAACATTTTTGTAACAAAATCTCGTATGTTTTTGACAATAAGACTAGTGTATGATAAACTTGTATCTGTAGAATTGTCAAAAAATTTGAGGTGAGAATATTGGATAAATATGAATATCGGGTAAAAACCGAGCAGATGCTCGAACATTACGAAAAGAAACAATTTAGAAAAGCAATGGAAATTGCAGATACAATAGACTGGAGAAGGGTGAAGAGCCCGGCAATGTTAAATACAGTAAGCGAAATCTACGAGAATAACGGGGAGTTTCAGAAGAGCCGTGATACGCTTATGATCGCATTTGACAGAGCACCGTCCAGCAGAAAGGTTGTGTATCGTCTGGCAGTACTTGCCCTGAAACTGAATGATCTGAATGAGGCTTCGGACTGTTATGAGGAATTTGTAAAACTGGCACCGAGAGATCCGAATCAGTTCATTTTGAAATATCGGATTTTGAAGGCACAAGGGTCCGATCTGTCAGAACAGATTTCGGCACTGGAAGAATTTAAAAAGGCAGAATATATTGAAAAATGGGCGTATGAGCTCGCAAAGCTATATCATGAAGCAGGCATGACCTCAAAGTGCCTGGAAGAATGTGACGATTTGATCTTGTGGTTCAGCGAAGGGAAATATGTATATCAGGCAATGGAATTGAAGATGAAGTACAAACCACTGACACCACTCCAACAGGAAAAGTACGATGAGTATAAAGGTGTACCGAAAAAAGAGCCTAAGAAAGCAGTGGATAAAAAACCTGATCGAGCTGTGCTTAAGGATGTAAAGAGTATTCCACAGGATACTGTATCAATTCCAAAAGAACAGATTAAAGCAGCGCAGGAAGCAGCAGAAGCTGCGGAGGCAGAACAGCAGGAATCAGGAGCCAATACAACAGAAACGGTGGATGGTCTGGATGCAACGAGAAGAATTCCGACAGCAGAGCTTGGAGAAGCATTGAAGGCAATGGAAGAAAATGCCAAGGCAGACAAAGAAGTTCCGATAGAAGAACCGGTTTTAGAAGAACCAGTTTCAGAAGAACCAGTTTCAGAAGAGCCGGAAGCACCAGCTGAGGAACCAGTCCTGGAGCCGGAAGAAGCTGTTTCAGAAGAACCAGAAGTTGTAGAAATGGAAGCACCAGTCATTGAACCAATCGGAAAGGAAACTCCGGAAGAAGCTCGGAATGTCAGAGAGTTAGAAGGAATTCTTCAGCATGCGGCAGAAGGACCAAAAAAGTCTATTACGACAGTTGTGAAGGGTGCGACGCTTAAAGAAGCACTGGCTAATGGAGTGGCTATGGCGAGTGGAATTAATCCGGAAGACCAGAAGAAGATGGAGGAACGAGAAGAAGAACTCCGCATTGAAGGTCAGATGAAGATTGAAGACATCTTGATGGAATGGGAAGCTAAGCAGAAGGTAAATGCTGAGGCGATCGCAAAGCAAAAAGCATCCGATGAAGAACGACTTAGAAAAGAGAGAGAAGCACTGGAAGCCCGCCGTGAGGCAGAAAGACTTGAGGCAGAGAGACGCGAGGCAGAAGAAATAGCAAGACGGAAAGCAGAAGAAAAAGCCCGTCAGGAAGCAGAAGAGAAAGCCCGCCGTGAAGCGGAAGAGAAAGCTCGTCGTGAAGCAGAGGAGAAGGCTCGTCGTGAAGCGGAGGAGAAGGCTCGTCGTGAAGCGGAAGAGAAGGCTCGTCTTGAGGCAGAGGAAGCAAGAAGAAAGGCGTTGCTTTCTGATGATATCAGACAGCTTGTGGAAGAGCTGGAAGATCGTGTGACAGCACAGGAGAAAGAAGAGGAAAATTTTGATATAGAAGAGGAACTGGAGCTTGCAAAAGCAGAAGGGGAATCTGTTGAAGAAGAAATTGTAGATCAGTTTATTTCAGAAGAAGAGCTGGACGATATTGTGGAAGAACCTGAAGAGTCTGAAGAAGAACCTGAAGAAGAGATTGTCGAAGCAGCTTCTGAAGAAGAGGAGACGGATTCTGAGGATTCTGAGGATGAAGATGATTTCGAAGAGGAAGAGTTTGAAGACGAAGACTTTGAGGGTGAGGACGAAGAGTTTGAAGCAGAAGATGAAGTCGACGCTGTAGAAGAAATCGAAGAAGTACAAGAAGATGAAGAAATTCCGGAAACAGAAAACCAGGATGATTCGGAAGACAATTCGGAAGACGAGGATGATTTCGAAGACGAGGAATCCGAAGAAGATGATTTTGAAGAGAAAGATGGATTCGACGAAGACGATTTTGACGAAGATGGTTTTGCAGATGAATTCCCGGAGGAAGATGAGGAAGAAGTAGAGGAATTCGATGCAGAGTGGAATGAATTCCCGGAAGATGAATCCGAGGACGAAGACGATTTCGAGGAAGAGGATGATTTCGAGGAAGAGGACGACTTCGAGGAAGAGGACGATTTCGAGGAAGAGGACGACTTCGAGGAAGAGGATGATTTCGAGGAAGAGGACGACTTTGAGGAAGAGGATGACTTTGAGGACGAAGACGACTTTGAGGAAGAGGATGACTTCTATGAAGATGATTATGTAGAAGACGACGATTACGAAGAGGATGACTTTGAGGAAGACGATGACTTTGAGGAAGAGGACGACTTCGAGGAAGACGACGACTTCGAGGAAGACGATTTCGAGGAAGAGGACGACTTCGAAGAAGAGGATGATTTTGAGGAAGACGACTTTGAAGATGAGCTTCCTGAGATTCCGGATCCGGAAGACCTTGAAGGAGACTTGGAAATTGAAGAACCATCTGAGGAAGAGATTCAGCGCAGAATTAAGAAGTCAAAAGGAAGCGGAGTTCCATTTGATACCGGATTTGTTGTAACAGGAAGATATGACTTAAGTGCAACCAGTGAGATTGGACTGAAAGCCGGACTGACAGAGGAGCAGAAGAAATTATTCTCTTACTTCGTACCGGTCAGAGGAATGAGTGAACAGATTGTTGCAGTACTTGATAATGACAGACGTGCCCAGAGAGAGGGAACTTCAAGAACCGGTAACTTAATGATCATTGGCCGTAAAGGATCTGGAAAAACAGTACTTGCAGTAGATATTGTAAAAGCAATCCAGAAACAAAGAAATCTGAAACAGGGTAAAGTTGCTATTGTTACAGGTGAATCGCTGAATAAGAAGGAACTTGGCAATATTATCCAGAAGCTTCGCGGTGGAGCGATCATCATCGAAAAGGCTGGTAAGTTGAATTCCAGAACAATCAAGGAACTGAATGCATTGATGTCAAGAAAGACCGGAGAGCTTCTCTTTGTTCTTGAAGATCAGAGAAAACCTCTGGAGAGAATTATGACAGCTAATCCGGATTTCAAAAAGAAATTCACTTCTAAGCTTGAGCTTCCGGTATTCATCAATGATGAGTTAGTAACATTTGGTCAGACTTATGCGAAGGAAAATGGATATAAGCTTGATGAAATGGGAATTCTGGCACTTTACAGCCGAATTGATGTAATGCAGCGTGAAGATCATGCGGTTACAGTTGCGGAAGTAAAAGAAATCATGGATGAAGCAATAAAACATTCACAGAAAGCAAATGTAAAGCATCTTGCAAGACGTGTATTTGGAAAATCTACGGATTCGTCAGATCGCATTATTCTGAAGGAAGAAGATTTTAAAATTTAATGATATAGTGAATGTAAGTGATGAAGCAGGGATACAATTGTAGAAAATTGTATCCCTGTTTTTTGTCTGGAATCGAGTGACATAGATTGAATTTTGTGTTCTGCTAAGGTATACTTAAGATATTGAAATCCGGATGAAATGTGAGGGAAGTTTATGGAGAAAGAATGGAAAGCTTATGAAATCGGAGAATTAGATCAGTACCTTTTCGGACAGGGAAATCACTACGAAATTTATAAGAAGCTGGGTGCGCATATGGTGGATGACGAAGGGCAGAAAGGAGTTTATTTTGCTGTCTGGGCACCGAATGCGAAATCAGTGTCTGTAGTGGGGGAATTCAATGACTGGGATCGCACAAGAAACCCTATGACAAGGGCAGAATATATCGGAATTTACACATGCTTTGTACCGGGAGTAAAAGAAGGCATGATGTATAAGTTCTGCATTGAGACGATTACGGGGGAGTATCATATGAAGGCAGATCCGTATGCCAATTATGCAGAACTTCGTCCGGGTACGGCATCAAGAATAACGAATATTGAGAATTTGAAATGGACCGATAGTTCCTGGATGACTGCACGGGAAAAATGGGACCACAAAAAAGAACCAATGTCTGTATATGAGGTTCATATGGGTTCCTGGAAGAGACACCCAGGCGCAGAGGACGAGGGATTCTATACTTATCGTGAGTTCGCAAAAGAAATCACAAAGTATATGAAAGATATGGGATATACGCATGTGGAGATCATGGGAATCGCAGAACACCCATTTGATGGATCATGGGGATATCAGGTGACAGGATATTATGCGCCGACAAGCCGTTATGGAACACCGGAAGATTTTGCGTGGATGATCAATTATCTGCATAGAAATGGAATCGGTGTCATTATGGACTGGGTTCCGGCACATTTTCCAAAGGACGAGCATGGACTTGCCGAGTTTGACGGAACAGCAACTTACGAGTATGCAGATCCAAGAAAAGGGGAGCATCCGGACTGGGGGACGAAGATATTTGATCTTGGCAAGAATGAGGTAAGGAACTTCCTGATTGCCAATGCACTTTTCTGGGTGGAGCATTTCCATATTGATGGACTTCGCGTTGATGCAGTCGCTTCTATGCTGTACCTGGATTATGGAAAGAAAGACGGAGAATGGGTTCCGAACCAGTATGGAGGTAATGAGAACCTGGAGGCAGTAGATTTCTTCAAGCATCTGAACACAGTTGTACTTGGAAGAAATCCGGGTGCACTTATGATAGCGGAAGAGTCTACGGCATGGCCGAAGGTAACCGGAGATGTAGAAGACGGAGGTCTTGGATTTAGCCTTAAGTGGAATATGGGGTGGATGCACGACTTTACGGAATATATGAAGCTGGATCCGTATTTCAGAAAAGACAATCATCATATGATGACATTTGCCATGAGTTATGCGTACAGCGAAGATTACATTCTCGTACTGTCGCATGATGAGGTTGTCCATTTGAAATGTTCCATGATCAATAAGATGCCAGGACTTGGATTTGATAAATATGCGAACCTGAAAGCAGGATATGCATTTATGATGGGACACGCCGGAAAGAAATTGTTGTTCATGGGACAGGATTTTGCACAGCTTCGCGAGTGGTCAGAGGAACGTGAACTGGACTGGTATCTGTTGGAGGAGCCGGAGCATCAGGCAATTCAGTCATGGATGCGTGATCTACTCCACATGTATAAAAAGAAACAGGCGCTTTATGAACTGGATCAGTCATGGGAAGGATTCGAGTGGGTCAATGCAGATGATGCATACAGAAGCATTTACAGCTTTATCCGCCATTCTAAAGATGGAAAGCATAACCTTCTGTTCGTGATCAACTTCACACCGATGGCAAGAGAAGATTATCGTGTAGGCGTTCCTAGAAAGAAGCAGTATAAGCTGATTCTGAACAGTGACGATGTGAAATATGGCGGAAATGGCGAGAAGAGACAGAACATTTATCATGCCGTGAAGAAAGAATGTGATGGAAGACCATATTCATTTGGATACAAATTGCCGCCGTATGGGGTAGCAGTTTTTGAATTTTAAATTCAAGAATGCCTTGGCATTCTTGCTGCGAGGTGCGCGTCATGCAATTGCATGACATACTTCTACTGCGCACCTCTGCAAGTCTACACTCCGTTTCGGTCGGCGCAAAACCATTGTCCACCGGACAATGTGCGCCCTGCCGGAGGCACCAGACAGTTCTAAAATCTGAGCTGATTTTCTATATTTTCTGCGCTGGCTTATTGCTTGCGGATGATAGGATTTACGCCGGGAGGTGTGGAAGAGAAACAGGGAGATGAAATTTAAGTATTCCATCTCCCTGCTAAAGTTATGAATTAATTTTATTCTGCGTTTGTAGAAGTGTCGTTATCAGCATTGTTGTCGGTGCTGCCTGTATCGGTGTTGTTGTCCGTATTTTCTTCGACTGCGTCAGTGCTATCTGTATTATCGGAGTTGCCTGTATCATCGCCTCCGAACAGATCCTTGAAAAATCCTACGATTTTATCCCAGAGACCTTCGTCTTTTGCCTGATTTACGGCATCGTTTGCTTTGCTTTTTACGGCATCTAATGTGCTGTCGATGATTGCATCATTTCCGAGTGCTGCATCATCCGTATTGTTAATAATTCCACCGCCAGAACTATCTCCGCCAAAGAAGCCTTTGATGGAGGACCACAGGTTGCTGAAGAATCCTCCGGATTTCCCGTCCAGGTTGTCGAGAGTCTTTTTCAGTGCTTTGACATCGTAGTCGTACTGGGAAATAGATTCCATCAGACTTGTGATTTTCGCAAGCTGGTCATCGGTCAGTGTAATTCCCTGTTTATCGGCTGCGTCAGAAATCGCGTCCTGAATATCGGACGGATCAGTCAGTTTGTCTTCAATAACGGATTCTTTGACATCGTTGATCAGATCAGATGCTGTATCCTGACCGAGATCCTTGGCGAGGTCACCGGTTGTTACCAGCTCTTCTGTTGCAGTTGCTTTCTGATCTTCGGAAAGTTCTTTTCCGCTGGCTTTTTCGTAAGCCATCATAATACCTGTCAGTGCACCGGTTCCGGATACTTCAATTGGAGATCCGGCAACAACGTTACAGTTCTCAACGCCGGAAGTCAAAAGTGTACTGGCGATCATAGAACTTGTTACAAATGTCAGGTTTGCGACTTTTACCTGAATTCCGCCGCTGTCTGTCGGCTCAACATAAGAACAGCTATATGTTCTTGTACCAATCTGGGATTCGGTCGCGATCCCTTCCATATATTTTCTTTCGTCTGTGTTCGTGACTTCGATCGTGTCTACCTGATCGGCGGAAGTACCGAAGTATTTGTACATAGAAGCTTTCTGCTCGTCGGATAAGTTCGCTCCGAGAGTGACTACTTTTGCGCTGTCAGCCAGGGCAGTTACCGGCAGGCTTACAGATGCCAGAATTATTGCCAGGCTAAACGGCAGAACCCTTTTTAATTTTTTCATACTCATAATTATCCTGTGGTGTCAGACGCCACATCTCCTTTCTGTACACCCAATAATAGCATACTTGTGTAAAAGTAAAAAGTAAAAAATTCTTAACTATTTCGAAAGATTTTGTTACGGCCTTTGTACATCTGTGGACTAAGACAGGATTTCCAGCATTCTGGATTCAAATGTGTGTTCATTCACCATTCCACCCATGACACCGACTGCCTTTTTATCTTTGAAGAGAACAAATGTCGGGACGATTTCCGGGGCGTATTCTGCGGCGAGTACTGCAGATTCTTCAATTTCGACTTCGCAGAACTTGATTTTTCCGGCGTATTTCTTTTCGATATCCTCCACGACCGGCTTCATCATGGCACATTTCCCGCACCAGATAGCGTAGAACATAACGACGACCGGGAGAGAGGTATCTTTTACTTCTATTTGAAAATTTTTTGCAGTTAAATGTAACATCAAATCAACCTTTCTGATCAGTGCCTTCGGCAGTCAGAACCGTGGTTCAGAATATCATATACTTCTTTCAAGGATTTTCTGAAACAATTGATCCACCTGTGCAGACACCGATTTCGATAAGTGTATTCAAAAAACTTTTGTCGGAAGTTTTTTTTGTTATGACAATTTCGGCTCATTGCGAACAGACTCCGAAGGCTTTCTCATTAATAATATATGCGCTGTAGCGCTAAGAAAGTCACAGCAGACATCTTCTTTTAGCAATGAGCTTGCAAATCGGGTGATCCATGGATGAAAATTTCTCTTCATATTCTGTCATAATATTTTCAACGTTCATAATTTCATCATGGTGCAGGTCATAAGTACATTCGGAAATGCCCCATGTTTCGGATTCCCCTAAAGACTCAACGGAAAAATCAAAAAGATCACGGTTATCTGTCTTGAATTCTACTTGTCCGTCCTGGACAAGCACCTTGTCGTAACGTGAAAAAAAATCCGGTGACGTGAGGCGCCTTCTTGCATGGCGAGCTTTCGGCCATGGGTCGGAGAAGTTCAGATAGATCCGGTCAACTTCATTTTCAGCAAACACATTTGCTATGTCCTGCGCGTCCATACAAATGAAGCGAATGTTTGGCAGAGTGCTTTCGTTTTCTTCTATATATATGTTTAACTTTTCCACAGCACGGAGAAGGACGCTTGTGTAGCGCTCGATTCCGATGTAGTTGATCTGTGGATTTTTCTGAGCCAGTGCCATGAGAAAACGGCCTTTTCCCATGCCGATTTCAATGTGGACCGGGTAGTCATTCTGGAATACATCAGATGCCCAGTGACCACGGAATTCTTCCGGAGTCTCGATAACCTGACTGCACTCTTTTAACACGCCTTCGGCGCGGGGTATATTTCTAAGTCGCATATATGATCTCCTTATTTGTTGTATTTCTTTATTTGCAAACTTCCCAAATCCGGGAGATTCTTGCCTTGCCTTAGTTTACAGGTTTTGGCAAAAAAAGTCAAACTCAATGGTGTATAGCGGCCATATCTATAGCATATTGCCGAAAGGAATATGCATAACGACTAAAATTTTTATGAAAAACACAAATAATTTGTGCGAATTTTCGACATATTAAGGAGAAGGTATATAAAAACGGAAGGAAAGTGACTAAATTTTGGACAAATGAAAAAACTCAAATAAGAGAATATGCTTAAAAATTGTAAAATAAAATAATTGTTAAGAATAAAAGAAATGATTGACATTTAAAAAACAGAAGAGTAAAGTAATCATGAAATTTGAAGAAGAAAGGGAGGGAGTCATACGGAGAAATTAACAGAGAGTCTGTTGGAAGAGCTGAATTGTGATACAGCATTTACCATTCCGTTATTCGGGGGAATTAAGATTAGTGAGTCCGTGGCGGTTACATGGATCATTATGGCTGTAGTGGTACTGCTGTGTGTCATATTCGTAAGGAATCTCAGTGTAGAGAATCCGGGGAAAGCTCAGCTTTTATTGGAATCCGCAATCGGAAAAGGAGTGGACTTCTTTGAAGATGTTATGGGCAAAGAAAACCGAAGATATATCCCATATCTTATCACGGTGCTGATCTATATCGGAATTGCCAATATCATTGGATTGTTTGGGTTTAAACCGCCGACAAAGGATCTGAATGTCACAATAGCGCTGGCTGTTATGAGTATGTGTCTGATCGAGTATTCCGGAATACATAAAAACGGATTAAAACACTGGGTCAAACATTTTGCAAAGCCGGTTCCGTTCGTCGCACCGATCATGGTACTGGAGATTGTAATCCGTCCATTGTCCTTGTGCATGCGACTGTTCGGTAATGTGCTGGGAGCATTTGTAATCATGGAGCTTTTAAAAATAGTAGCTCCGGCGATTATACCAATCCCGTTTAGTTTTTATTTTGATATATTTGATGGATTCTTACAGGCTTATGTATTTGTATTCCTGACGGCGCTGTTCATGAATGAGGAGCAGGAGTAAAGCCGGAAGATAAGACGAACAGACTTAAAAGGGATTTAAGAAAACATTTTTAGACAAGAAGAAAAGGAGATTAAGATTATGTTAGTAGCAATTGGAGCAGGTATCGCAGTTTTAACAGGTTTAGGAGCAGGTATTGGTATTGGTCTTGCAACAAGCAAGGCAGTAGACGCTATCGCAAGACAGCCAGAGGCTGAGTCAAAGATCAGCAAGAACCTGATTCTTGGTTGTGCCCTTGCAGAGGCAACAGCTATTTATGGATTTATCATCGGTCTTCTGATTATCCTGATGCTGAAATAATTAGCAGTTCGTAAAGAAGCAGGAGAAAAGAAGAAAGGCAGGTGGGAAAAGGTGATAAAAGTAGATTTGAGCCTTCTCTGGACCATAATAAACCTTGTAGTCTTTTATCTATTACTGAAAAAATTCCTGTTCAAACCAGTTATGGGAATCATGGAAAAGCGTGAGCAGATGATTGCCGACGGACTGAAAAATGCAAGTGACAGACAGGAAGAGGCAGAGACTCTGAAAAAAGAGTATGAGTCAGCTCTTTCCGGTGCAAAAGAGGAGTCGGTCAAAATCGTTGAAAATGCCCGTGTAGAGGCTAAGAGACAGTCAGATGAGATTCTTGCAGATGCGGACAGAAGAGCAGATGCCACGATCGAACGTGCCAGAAAGACCATCGAGACTGAGCGAAAGCAGGCACTGGATGGCGTTGAGACACAGATTGCAGGACTTGCAATGCAGGCAGCCAGAAAGATTGTAGATGAAGAGACAAGAAAACAAGGAAATCAGGCGATTTATGATCAGTTTTTGGAAAGCGTAGGTGACGCTCATGACGGCAAAGACGAGTAATACAGTAAAGTTCGTTCAGCCGGCAGCGAAGCGCTATGCAAGAGTTCTGTACGAACTGGGAATTCCGAAAGCAGATATTGAGAAAACAAAAGAAATCTTCTGCCAGGTACCGGAAGTATATGAAGTACTGTTAAATCCGGTAATTACGGCAAAGAACAAATACAGTGTTATCGAACAGATATTTCCAAAGTCTATTTGTAATTTCCTGAAGGTAACATGCGAGAATCAGAGAATGGGCATGCTTTGGGACATTTTCGAAAGCTATGATAAATATTGTGAGGAGCAGCAGCAAGTTATGACTGCGACTTTAGTATGTGTAGACGAGCCAGACGAAGAGCAGGCTGAGAAGATGAAAACATTTATTATGGATAAATATCATAAATCGAAGGTAAATCTGGAGGTCGAAAAAGACCCGTCACTGCTTGGAGGATTTATCCTGAGAGCGGGCAGTGACGAATATGACTGGAGCATTCGTGGAAGAATGAACCGGTTAGAACAAAAATTGACCTGGAGGTGAACGTAAGTGAGTTCAATCAATTCAGATGAAATTATTTCAATTCTGAAAAGTGAAATAGAGAATTTTGATGAGATCAGTAAAGACAGCGAAGTCGGAACTGTTGTAACAGTCGGAGACGGAATCGCTACCATTTACGGAATCGATCATGCAATGTACGGCGAGATCGTTACCTTCGAAAATGGTCTGAAGGGTATGGTACAGGATATCCAGAAAGACGAGATCGGATGTATCTTATTTGGATCAGATACAGGAATCAAAGAAGGAACAAAGGTTGCACGTACAAAGAAAAAAGCCGGAATCCCGGTAGGAGATAAATTTATCGGAAGAGTTATCAATGCCCTTGGTGCACCAATCGACGGTGCCGGAGAGATTGAGGCAGATGATTATCGCCCGATTGAAAATGAAGCACCTGGAATCATTGACAGAAAATCCGTCAGCGTTCCTATGGAGACAGGAATCCTTTCTATCGATTCCATGTTCCCAATCGGACGTGGACAGAGAGAGCTGATCATCGGTGACAGACAGACTGGTAAGACATCTATCGCAACAGATACGATCTTGAACCAGAATGGAAATGGAGTGATCTGTATCTATGTTGCCATCGGTCAGAAGGCATCAACGATTTCAAAAGTTGTAAATACATTTAAGACATCAGGAGCTATGGATCACACCATCGTATTAGCATCAACAGCAAGCGACTGTGCGCCGCTTCAGTACATTGCTCCTTATGCGGGAACTGCACTGGCAGAGTATTTTATGTACAAAGGAAAAGATGTACTGATCGTTTATGATGATCTTTCCAAACACGCAGTTGCGTACCGTGCATTGTCACTGTTACTTGGAAGATCTCCTGGACGTGAGGCTTATCCTGGAGATGTATTCTATCTGCATTCAAGACTTCTGGAGCGTTCCAGCCGTCTGAGTGAGGAAAAAGGCGGTGGATCTATCACGGCTCTCCCAATCATCGAGACACAGGCCGGAGATGTATCTGCATACATTCCTACAAACGTTATTTCCATTACAGATGGACAGATTTTCTTGGAAAGCAGTTTGTTCTTCTCAGGAATGCGTCCGGCGGTCAACGTAGGATTGTCTGTATCTCGTGTAGGTGGAGATGCACAGACAAAGGCTATGAAGAAGGCAGCAGGAAGTCTTCGTATCGATCTGGCCCAGTATCGTGAGATGGAAGTTTTCACACAGTTCAGCTCAGACCTTGATGATGCAACGAAGGAACAGCTGGAATATGGCGGCGGACTGATGGAGCTTCTGAAGCAGCCGCTTGGAAAACCAATGTCACTGGCAGATAAAGTTATTACACTTTGTGCTGCAAGACATAAAGTCATGCTTGGAATTCCAACTGCAAAAGTAAAAGGATTCCAGATGGATATGTTAAGTTACTTTGCAAGTGCACATCCGGAAATCGCAAGAGAAATCGAGGAGACAAAGGATCTGTCTAAAGAGTTGTCCCAGAAGATCGTGGAGATTGCAGAGGAATTCAAAAAGAGCAGGTGTTAATGTATGGCAAATATCAGAGAAATACAGACACGAATTAACAGTGTAAAAGATACGATGAAAATCACCAACGCCATGTACCTGATCTCTTCTACAAAAATGCGTCAGGCCAGAAAGAAACTGGCAGATGCAGAGCCGTATTTTTATAAATTGCAGGCTGAGATTGCCAGAATCCTGCGCCATATGCCGGAAGTGAGCAACCAGTATTTTGACAGTAGGGAAGAAATTCCGAAAGAAGAACGGAAAATCGGATCTGTAGTTATTACCGGTGATAAAGGACTGGCAGGAGCTTACAATCACAATGTAGAAAAAGCAGAAGAGGAAATTATGAAAATGCCGGGACATCACAAATTGTTTGTCGTAGGTGAGCTTGGAAGACATTATTTTGTAAGTCAGGGACATGAGATTGAACAAAATTTCCAATATACTGTGCAGAAACCGAACCTGAGCAGAGCCAGAATTATTTCTGAGACATTGATGGAACAGTTTAATAATGGCGAGCTGGACGAAGTGTATGTTGTCTATACGCGAATGGAGAATTCTATGGTATCTGAGGTGGAGACTGTAAAGCTGCTTCCGCTTGAGAGAAGTGCATTCGGAGAGGACAGCATTCCGGCAAACTTAAGGCGTGAGGCGATTCAGCTATATCCGTCTGTCGAGAGCGTCATGGACAATATCGTACCGAATTATGTAACCGGAATGATCTACGGTTGTTTGGTCGAGGCGTATGCAAGTGAGCATAATGCCAGAATGACGGCTATGAAATCAGCGACAGACAGTGCTGAGGCAATTATCAAAGATTTGTCTATTGCTTATAACCGGGCAAGACAGGCAGCCATTACGCAGGAGATCACAGAGGTATGCGCAGGTGCGAAGGCACAGAAACGGAAAAGGAAGTGAGAACAGATATGAATAAAGGACGAATTGTACAGGTCATGGGTCCTGTTGTCGATGTTTTATTTGAAGACGGAGAGCTTCCGAATATCAAAGATGCCCTTGAGGTAGATAACGGAGACAAGACTTGTATTATGGAAGTTGCACAGCATCTGGGAAACAGCGAAGTACGTTGTCTGATGCTGGCTGCAAGTGAAGGACTTCACAAAGATATGGAAGTCCGTGCAACTGGAAGCGGTATCAAAGTTCCAGTTGGAGATCAGACACTTGGACGTCTGTTCAATGTGCTTGGTCAGACCATCGATGATGGAAAAGAAATAGAGAAAGATGCAGAGCGCTGGGAAATCCACAGACAGGCGCCTACATTTGAAGAGCAGAGTCCTGCTGTCGAGATCCTTGAGACAGGTATCAAGGTCATCGACCTTCTTGCACCATATGCAAAAGGTGGTAAGATTGGTCTGTTCGGAGGAGCCGGAGTTGGTAAGACTGTACTGATTCAGGAGCTGATCCGAAATGTAGCAACAGAGCATGGTGGATATTCTATCTTTACAGGTGTCGGAGAGCGTTCCCGTGAAGGAAATGACCTCTGGACAGAGATGAAAGCGTCTGGCGTACTTGAGAAGACAGCTTTGGTATTTGGTCAGATGAACGAGCCGCCTGGAGCTCGTATGCGTGTCGCTGAGACAGGACTTACAATGGCTGAGTATTTCCGTGACAAAGAACATCAGAACGTGCTGCTCTTTATTGATAACATTTTCCGATTCACACAGGCTGGATCTGAAGTTTCCGCCCTGCTTGGACGTATGCCATCAGCCGTAGGTTATCAGCCGACACTGGCAACAGAAATGGGTGAATTACAGGAGCGTATTGCTTCTACAAAGAATGGTTCTGTCACGTCCGTTCAGGCAGTCTATGTACCGGCCGACGACTTAACAGACCCTGCACCGGCAACAACATTTGCACATCTGGATGCAACAACCGTACTTTCACGTAAGGTCGTTGAGCAGGGAATTTACCCGGCTGTAGATCCGCTGGAGTCTAACTCACGTATCCTGGAGGCAGACATCGTAGGTGAAGAGCATTATAAAGTAGCCAACCAGGTAACAGAGATTCTTCAGAAGTATAAAGAACTTCAGGACATCATCGCCATTCTTGGTATGGAAGAGCTGTCCGATGAAGATAAAGCAACGGTTATGAGAGCAAGAAAGATTCAGAAATTCCTGTCACAGCCATTCTTCGTAGCTGAGACATTTACAGGAATTCCTGGAAAATATGTACCACTGAAAGAGACAATCCGTGGATTCAAAATGATCATCGACGGAGAAATGGATGAATATCCGGAGGCCGCCTTCTTCAATGTCGGAACGATTGACGAAGTTATCGAGAAAGCAAAGACACTGAAAGACGGAGAGTAAGAGGTGCGTAAACTATGAAAACATTTTGGTTGAAAGTCATAGCCAGTGACCGCGTGGCGTATAACGGACGATGCCAGAAGGTGATCGTACCTGCAGCCGACGGCGGTCAGATGGGAATTCTTGCAGATCATGAGAATATGGTCATAGCAATCGAAGTCGGTGAAGCGAAGATGCAGCTGGAAGACGGAACGTGGGAGATACTTGCCGTTGGAACCGGATTCCTTGAGGTTGTTAACAACCGTGTTACCATGCTGGTACAGACCGCTGAAAAACCGGAAGAAATTGACGCCAGAAGAGCAGAAGAACGGCGTGAAGTCATGGAAGAAAAACTTCGTCAGAAGCAGAGTATCCAAGAATACTATCACACGAAAGCATCCCTGGCAAGAGCCATGAACCGGTTGAAGGTGTCAAGGGAGAAGAATACGAGGATATAATTTCACACAATACAATAAGTACAGTTTACTGCTTTCAGATGTGATGAATTTCGCAGATTTTGCTGCGCTATCTATTAAAATCTGTATGTGCAAACTCGCCTGAGGAACGGCTCAGACAGTGCACCTCCAGATTTAATGATGCTCGCAAAATACTGGAAATTGCATCAATCATCTGAGAAGCAGTGAACTGTACTTTTTCTATATGTGGAAGTTATATCGTATCGAGAGGCGAGGGAGGGTGAGTCTGGCAGAGCGGATTGCCAACGGTAGCTGTATTTTTATGTAAGTGGAAGTTTAAAGTTTGTGTGAAGGGGAAAGTGTGAGTGAAAGGGGAAGATTTTGCTGCGCTATTGACGAGCCAAAGTCAGAGCTTGCTCAAGACCTTGGCGACCGCGAGGTGGGTATGATAAAATAGGGAAATAAGGGAGATGCTACGCAAAGTAGCAGGAAAATGTTTTGATGACATCTTTGTGTGCTTGTGATGTAAAGTGCAGTTTTCTATACTGTAAGTTGTTAGGAGATGTTTAGAGAGTGCAGGCTGTCCAGACAAATAGTTTCGGATAAGAAATATGTCTGTGAAGCAACCTTAAGTTCTGTGATAAGACTCTCGAACGGGTAAGAAAAGACAAGGAGATTATGGATATGACTTTTGCAGAAAATGTGAAGATGCTTCGCAAGCAGGCTGGTATGTCGCAGGAGCAGTTGGCGGAGAAGCTTGGTGTATCGAGACAGGCGGTTACAAAATGGGAAACGGGGGTATCACTTAGATAAAGATACCACACCAATCCCACGCTGACTTTTGCTCAACCGATACAGCCGGAGGGCTGGATAACAAGAAAAGGCGGTATGCGCCCCGTGGAGGGGTAGCGTACCGCCTTTTCTTGTGGGGGGTTCCAAAGGGGGCAACGCCCCCATTTGGCACACGACTTTGTGAAGCAAAGTGTAGTGTGTTATACGCTTTGTCGGCGTTGCCGTGAAAATGCCGTTGCCGCCGGGGAGGGCAAGGGCATTTGAAGCGGCAGGAAAACAGGGCTGTGCTTGTGTGGCGTGGAGCCGCAAGCGCAGGTCTGTTTTCATCAGCAGACAGGGCGTATATGAAAGCCCCCGTCTCTTGTCCTACGCTCCAACTTGTGGACAAAGTGTCCCGAAGTTGTGGCCACACTCCCGGAAAAGTAGCAGGACAGCGGGCAACCGTCAAGGCTGAAATGAACGGGTTTACACCCGGCCTTGACCGCCGCCCGCCGTCCCGCTGAATGGGGGACAAGGCGGCCAATCCCTCAAAGTGCTTGGCCGCTCTCTTTCTGATTTTGGAGTGTTTCTTTTCTAAAAATGGAAATAGGCGGGAAGCCATTTTAGGGCTTTCCCGCCTTGATTACCCATCAGCAAAGACAGGCGGGACTGTCAACGGCGGCGCATGAAATGAGCCGTTCATCTTGACCGTTGACTGGATCGGCTGGCTTTGCTATCTGATTAAATAGAAAATGTAATTGAATATTACCACGGGAAAATGAAATAAAACGCCAAAGAGCTTATTATCAAAGCAATTATATAAATTTTTCGGCTTTTTACTCTGTTCCAAAACATTAAAAGAAAAACCACCGCTCCTACAATATCCATCAACAACTGAAACAAGAATGTATGATGTGTTTGAAAATAAATAAAAATTGCTATTGTTTCCGCAATCAAGGCTCCTACTGGCAAGGCATACAATATAGAATTAAAAACACAATCCTTATTCCAATAATATAGAATAAACGCTGCGATTGCACAAGGAATTGAAAGAACGGTAAATAAGACAAATAGAGAAAAACGAAAACCGCCAGAAAACAAGGGGATAAACATTTCTAATATTGCCTGTAAACCATAAAAACTCAATGTCACTCCAAACATATATAAGAATGAACTAATTCCTGCGCAAATATTTGAGGTACTTAATAAAACAATGATAGTATTGGTAATTATCCAAAATCCTAATAATGTTTGAATTGATGAAAAACTCCATAATGTATCTGCGGGGAAATAATCTGCCAGTCTACATATACCCCCAACTAAAGTTCCAACTAAAAAAATTTTTATATAGGATTTCGTGCTATGGGTTAAAACTTTGTCCAAAAATACTCCTCCTTATTGAGTCCTTACTTTCGTCCTCGTTGTGGCTTGGGATTTTTCAGTAAATCCGATTTCTGTGCAATCTTTTTCAACCACTTCTTTTCTTCCTCTGACAGTTTGCCATAGTTCAGCTTGAGTCGCTTACAGATAAATGCCATAGCCGCCTGTTCCGAGTCGCTGTCCGGACTGGCGGTTTCCTCGGCAGTCTGTAAGAAATCTTCCAGTGGGTTGTCCTCCGGGACACTGAAAAAATCGTCTTTATGGGCTTCCCGCAGGTCGAGGGCTATCTTGTTTATGTCCTGCTGTATCACATAGCGGCAAAAGCTGTCATCGTCAATATGGGCGGCGATAAGCTGTCTTAACTGCGGGTCGGTCAAGCCGGGATTGTGCTGTTTCATAATCGTTGCGCTCACAGCGTCCACGATGGCATTTGCGCTCTGCACCTGTTTTCCCGCCACGCCATTCACATAAATTTCAAGGTCGGCCATGAGCCGGGGGAAATCCGGGTGTGTCGCCAGTTCACATAAGAGGGAATTGTCCACCAACCCGCTTTTCAATAGTTCAATCATATCGTCACTCAAACGCAGGTCTGCAAGGTCGGCGTTTGAGTGATTTTTCGTTTCAGACCGGCCCAGCAGATAATCAACGGTCACTTCATAAAACTTTGCCAACTCAATAAGGGCATAGTGGCTAATGTCCTTGAACTTGTCCCCCTCATAACTACCCAGAGCAGACTTGGAGAGATGGGTCTGCTCCGCAAGTTGTTCCAGCGTCAAGCCACGCTCTACACGCAGGTCTTTCAATCGTTCTTGTATGGATAGTTCCATGCTCTCCCTCCTTCTGGGCAAATTTCTGATATGTTAGTTGCTTATTTTTGAAGTTCTTCGGGAGTTATAAGATATTGATTTGACTTTTGTAAAATAAGGCGAATTTTTTCTTGTTCTATCCCTTCATCGACCATCGCTCGAACTAATGACTGCTCTTTATTATCTTCCCCTATTTCAATTCCCGCAAAAATTGCCTGTCGCACATTTTCTCGAATTGAATTATTGTTTTGGCTTATTATTGATGCAAATAACTCTTTGACATAAGAGGACATCTGATCTAATACCTTTGGAAGATTTGTTTTAATGCAATCGTTTCCCCATTCAGTTGCTGTATCCATTCCGGTATCAACAAATGAATCCATCATTTGTTGTATTTTGCTTTTGGTTTTATTGTTCACGTAGATACCCCCTCTATAATTTTTTATGGATTTCTTTTATTCTATCACAATTCCGAGAACGTGGAAATAGCCTGTTTTTTAAGCCGATTTCCTACCTTTCGGATATACGGGACGGACGGTCATTTAGGTGTAGATTTAGGGTAGTTCATCGATGGACAGCACCTTGAAAACAGAATGACCGTCCGAAAAGGAATACCCCGGCTGGGGAAGCACCGCAAGGAGCCGGACTTCGGGACAAAATGTCCCGAAGTTGCGGGGAGCGTGCCAACGCCGGAACACGCCGCAGGAATGGGGCAGGAAGCCTTTTCGGGGAGAACGGCAACGGAAAGCAAAATGGAGGGAACGCATGAGAGATAACCCCTACAAAGACTTGCCGCCGCTGGAACGCAGGCCGGACGGTTCCCTTTACCGCATGACACCGGCGCAGAGAAAACAGGCGGCCAGCCTGATACGCCGGGAGTGCTGTTGCTGTGAGGACGGCAACTGCATTGTCCTTGACGATGGGGACACCTGCACCTGCCCGCAGACGGCTTCTTTCTCGGTCTGCTGTAAGTGGTTCCGCTGGGCGGTCTTGCCGCTGGACGGGACGCTGGAAGCGGAGATTTTCCGTGATAAGGACTTGAAACGCTGTGCGGTCTGCGGCGGCGTGTTCGTTCCTAAATCTAACCGGGCAAAATACTGCCCCGGCTGTGCCGCCAGAGTTCACAGGCGGCAGAAAACAGAAAGTGAACGGAAAAGGAGGTCTGCTGTGGACAGTTAGGAGCGAAAAAAGCCTTGATTTATCAGGCTTTGCAAGCCCCAAACCGGGGCAGGTGGTATAAAGTATCGCCTGCCCCGGAAAATGGGCTTCTAACCGTCCACAAAACGAACTATGACAAATACCATCTATATCCATCAGCCGGAAAAGGCGTTCAGCTTCACCAGGCTCCCGAATTTTCTCTTTGAAGCCCCCACATTCAAGCCCCTGTCTAACGAGGCAAAGGTTCTGTACGCCTTTATCCTGCGCCGGACAGAGTTATCCCGCAAGAATGGGTGGGCGGATGACTGCGGACGGATTTTCCTGTATTACCCTATCTGTGAAGTGGTTGACCTGCTCCACTGTGGGCGGCAGAAAGCGGTGAACACCCTGCGGGAACTGCAATACGCCGGACTGGTGGAGATCCAGAAGCAGGGCTGTGGAAAACCCAACCGCATTTTCCCAAAATCCTATGAAGCGGTTTCAAACACCGACTTCAAGAAATCCCGTTCTGGTACGCCGGAGGACTGAAAACCGTACCCTTGAAGTACGGAAATCAATCTTGAGAAGTACAAAAACTAGACGGTATATAGAAATACAAAGATTAAAATGATTGATTTATATCCATTCCATTCCTATCGTATCAGAGATAATTCCGGCGGGATTTTCCCTGTGGAAAACCCCGGATGGGAAAGGAATGGGGAAAGGAGCAGAATGGCACAACACGCAATTTTGCGGTTTGAGAAGCACAAGGGCAACCCGGCAAGGCCGCTGGAAGCCCATCACGAAAGACAGAAAGAACAATACGCCAGCAACCCCGACATTGACACAAGCCGGAGTAAATACAACTTCCATATCGTCAAGCCGGAGGGACGCTATTACCACTTCATTCAGAGCCGGATTGAGCAGGCTGGATGCCGGACGAGGAAAGACAGCACACGGTTTGTCGATACGCTGATAACCGCCAGCCCGGAGTTTTTCAAAGGGAAATCCCCAAAGGAGATACAGGCGTTCTTCCAAAGGGCGGCGGATTTTCTCATTGGCCGGGTAGGACAGGAAAATATCGTGTCGGCGGTGGTACACATGGACGAGAAAACGCCTCACCTGCATTTGACCTTTGTTCCGCTGACAAAGGACAACCGCCTGTGTGCAAAGGAGATTATCGGCAACCGGGCAAACCTGACGAAGTGGCAGGACGATTTTCACGCCTATATGGTGGAGAAATATCCCGACTTGGAGCGTGGGGAGAGTGCCAGCAAGACAGGCCGGAAGCATATCCCCACCCGGCTTTTCAAACAGGCGGTTTCCCTCTCCAAACAGGCTAGAGCCATTGAAGCCGCCCTTGACGGCATTAACCCATTGAACGCCGGAAAGAAAAAAGAGGAAGCCCTCTCCATGCTGAAAAAGTGGTTCCCGCAGATGGAGAACTTCTCCGGGCAGTTGAAAAAGTACAAGGTCACAATCAATGACCTGTTGGCGGAAAATGAAAAGCTGGAAGCAAGGGCAAAGGCCAGTGAAAAAGGCAAGATGAAAGATACGATAGAACGGGCAAAGCTGAAAAGCGAACTGGACAATTTACAGCGGCTGGTTGACCGTATCCCGCCGGATATACTGGCGGAACTGAAACGGCAGCAGCGGCACACGGTAAAGGAAAGGTGATAGATATAAGCAGAAATTTTCGCCGCCCCTGTGTGGCATTGTACCTTGAAAACTGAATATGGAGGACACTGGATGGCAAAAAGCGAAAGCGATATTTTTACACCCCGGACAGGGCAGGTCATACAAGCAGAGAACGGCACGCAGTATTTTGTATGTGGGAACAACCGTATAAAAATCTCCGAACACTTCGCCACAGGCGGGAAGCCCCTCGGTGATCTGATTGTAGATGTGGTGCGGCATACCGCAGAAAAAGCCGCTTCAACCTGATAGCCCATCATTGATAACGCGCCCACGCTTATGATATAATTCTTAAGCGAAGTATCACATTTTTAGCAGACATAAAAAGAGCAGTTTTC
>OASQ01000032.1_pt1 | contig 127998 bp, 127 predicted proteins | sample 1475771 | NCBI WGS metagenome assembly OASQ01 (sample SAMEA2579910, study PRJEB22360) | human gut metagenome | reverse complement strand
GCGCTGATCCTCATCACGGATGCGGGCAAGCTCTGATTTCAATAATTCATCCATCATCTGGCTCCTTAATTTTTATTTTCTAACATTTTCAATATCTCTTTCCTTTCCTCTGATGTCAGATTCTTATATCCCTCTAAAATCTTTCCGGGATCCTCCCCCGCTTCTTTTCTCATGATCATAGCGCGTACAATTATGTTTTTCTGGGTATTTCCAATCATTCAGATACACCTCCTATCAGATCCGCCAAAGCAATCGTAAGTTCTGCATTTTCATTGCTTAGCTGAGAGATCTGTTCAGAATCAGTTGGAATATATTCAGCCGGCTCTTCCATATCGCCATCAACGGTATAAAAAATCCCCTTATGACATCTATCCCCTGTCTGAACAAGCCATTTGTATTCTTCCGCAAATGCATCATCGCCATATGCAGCCCTCGCAGCTCTGTTCGCCTCTTCATAGTCATTAAACATGGCAATATTCTGTACAGTCCCATCCTCGCTGTTATCAACCAAGATAAACGCTTTTGCAAATTCTCGTTTCATTTGGGTCCTCCTTTAATAAAAGTTTGCTATTACAATACCAGAGCCTCCGATACCTGGGCTGCCACAATCAGGACGATATACCCTTTCTGGCGGACGATTCTGACCGTTTCCGCCACCACCCGTATTAGCTCCGCCATTCAGAGAGGTATAACTTCCGCCACCTCCTAGTCCTCCTGAAGTTCCGTTGTAGAAATACCACTCTCGACTTCCATCATTCGTGTAAGAGCCGCCTCCGCTTCCACATCCGCCTCCTCCCGAGTACAATGTTCCTCCGGAATTTCCAAATGCTCTAGTGGTACGTCCCTGCCCTGTTCCTCCTGTGCTCAAACGGCTATTACCACCATTTCCGCCATCGGAACCACCGTTTCCGCCATCGGAATGAGAACCACTATGGCTCCACGTTGACATTGCTCCTCCTCCTGAACCGCCATTTCCGCCTGTTCCGAAACCGGTGGTGCCCTGAGCGACCGGAGTTTGACCACCAGCAGCGGAACATAAAGCCCCAAACGAAGAGGCACCCGATGGTCCTCCAATAGTAACCAAATGTGTAGATCCGGGTGTCACAGATACATTTATGACGGTAGTTGTATATCCGCCTCCTCCACCAGAACCGCCCTCATAAGGATTGGTAGAGCTGGTATCTCTTTTTACATTTCCGCCGTTTCCGCCACCGCCTACACAGAATATGTCGGCTCTTGTGTACCCATCAGGAATCGTGAAATTCTGTGTATATGTGAATGTTCTGGATATTCCTCCGCCAGTGGTAACTTCCGCATTTATTGGATTTCCTAAAAGTTCTCCGAAACTTGTCGTAACGTAAGGAGTACACGATAAGAAATACCTTGCATTCAGATTCGGCAAATCAAGGAATGCCTGCGAAACAGCTCCGGCAGAATGGTTATTTCCTGCTCCTTTATAAATCTGAACTCCTCCAGTTGTACCCGGATACCCCCCTGTGTCATATCGAATGATGACTCCGCTATATGGTCTGCCAGCCGCCTGATTCGGATTTGTCCAGTTAGCTATGATCCTTCTTCCAGAATAGGCGGCTACGCTAAAAGACAGTAAGCTGTTGACCGTCATCTCGCCCTCTACTACCTCATCATTACTGTCCCGGGTCACAGTTTTTTCTCCCTTTAAAACGTGCGCTCGTGTTATTGTCACATCTTCTGACGTAACCCCTCCTCCGCCAGTTCCTGTCATCAAGATATTTCCCATATGCTCCACTCTCCTTTACACTTTTAATCCCACGATGATATCCGTAGCTGGTTTCTTATAGACCTTGAATGTCGCTGTTCCCGCACCACAGGTACCTGTCCCAGCAGCCACGATGGAATACGCCTTGCTATAAGCCTGCTGGACGTCCAGAGGCGCCCCATCCGCAAGCTGGCTGACTAGCAGCGGAGTATCCTCTGCCATAATCCCCTGCGCTTGAACAGTCTGTATATACGGGGCAGATCCGCCAGTCCATCCAGCGGCGGCAAGGGTAACGCGGATCGGGGCACTGTTAAGGCGATTGACGGCCTCGTTGGTGGCGTTGATGTGCTCAGCCGTAAATATATCTCCCTCCTGACTGTAGGCCGTCACATCCTGTATCTCCGTGTTTCCCTCGCCGTCCTGGGAGAGTTTGTATTTTCTGTTACCCTCAAAAATATCATCCTTGAAATCTGTTTTTAATGCCATGTCTTACCTCCTGTTTCCCAACATCTGGCGGCCCAAATGGAAACCTAACCGCCTATGACCTGATATCATACTGTCATACATATCCCCCAAGTCCTTTAAGATCCTCTCAATGTCATTGGCCTGGTAGATGTTATCATATGTAATCTTTACCGGCGTTGCGGGGGTGCTGGACTTTACAAAATACGCAGCCCTTACTTTTTTGATATTTTCAAGCAGACGAGCCATTTCTGTATCTGTCCGGAAGTCCTCCATCTTCCATTCCTTTATTTTTATATCTACGCCAAAACGCTGTGCCAGCAGAGCACAGGCCTGCTCTACCCGGTTAAGGCAGATATAATCCGCATAAACCTTGTCCAAATCCGCTACCAGATCTGCGCTTGTGCGATCTGTAATCAATGTATCCAGCACCGTACTCATCCTACTGTCACCTCCGCTGTGATTTTTCTCCGTGAAAATTTCATATCCAGTTTTCGGATCATTCCTTCCATTGTACCTTTGAATCCGGTTGCTACCCGAACCCGGTTCCCAAGTTCCTGATCGTTGATAATCGCCCGGAAACTGACGCTCTCATTATTGCTGTAGTAGTCATATACTCTGTTTAATACAGCCTGAGCGTTTTCTGCTGTAACAAGGGTAGCATCCTTTACCTCAGCAATATTTTTGTTCTGAGTGATCTTGGGATTCTCTTTCAGGAGGGTGATGGTATTGTGATTGTATCTAAGTCCCGTTAAGACAACCTCTCCACCATTAGCAGCAACATATGCATAATTCGCCCCATGTTTCTCTATCGTGCCTCCCGTGATCGACAGGCTATGATAGGGTTCTGAAAACTCCAGTTTGGTTTCTCCTGTCAGGTTTCCTCGATAAAGTTCCGCGGATTCCTGACTTGGTGTGTAACTGTGTGCATATAGCCGGATCCCTGTCACTATCTCGCTGTGATCCACCGTAAGCCCCAGAAAAATATCCCTTCCAATAAATTCTGCCGTAACCTCTGTCTGCTCCGGATATACGTACAGCTGACGATCATAACTCGTATCTACCAGGGCGCCGATGGCAAAGGCAAGCTGCTGCAGGGCGCTGCGTTTGCTGGTGATCGGCAGGTATCCGCTTACCCTGGTGTCCTTATAGGCATCGTCCAGAAAGTATGTAATCCCCTCGTTTTCCATAATGCTGTCTAGGATCTCGAAAACCAGGGTATCCTGATAGATTCCACCCATAAAGGGATTATTATCCAATATTCCAACTGCATCCTGCGTCTCTACTGTATAACGCTTATCTCCTATCTGTTTCCCATCCTTAAGGTAATATATCCCCAGAATCGCTTCATCAAAATACAAGGTCTGTTTTTGCTTTTTCTGGAACTCAAACGCATACTCTGTTTTACTTCGAATCGTGTAATCCATTGTATTTATGCTGACCTCTTCGGAAATAGGGTTAAGTTCCATCAAACAGTTAATATCTTCTATTTCATCATCCTTAAACACTCGGATCAGTCCCCATATAATATGAGTCAGAAAGACATTGCGGTATGGCTTACTGGTTTCCAGAAAGGTAATGACTACTTTGTTGTAATAGTCCACAACTCCATAACAGAAGTAATTATAACTATCTGGCTCGTAATCCTGATCTTTTAACAGTTCCTCGTCCCGGTACCATTTTATATTGATCCGGCTGCACCGATCCTCTGTGTGATCGTTAAATTGTAGGGTGATCCCCACACTGGAATAATTCTGGCTGAAAGAAAAGGTGATTGCTGGCGACACTGCAAATAGGCCGTCTGGCCCAGATATACTATCACTTACATATCCCATCCCCTTCAGCTGTTCTGGGGAATTGGTGAAACCACCATCCATTTTGGCATACCGCGGAAGACACAGGGCGTAGTCCGGGAACTCAACCCCTGCTTGTAGGTCTTGCAGATCCACATAATAATCCTTATCCTGTGTTTCGGTAGTGTTATTCTCTGCTGCTCCCAAGGCAATATCGTCATAAACAATCTTTAAGCCGCCTGCATCCGTCATCCTCTGGCTTTTAATGACGGCCAGCCATAGGTAGCGGTAAGGCCTACTACTCCGGAGAAAAGTAATTATGATCTGGTTAAATAATGGCACCTTAGCCCGACAGAAATACTCCGTTCCATCCGGTTCGAATTCCTGCTCTTGAACCATTTCTCCATCTTTGTTCCACTGGATCCGTACACTGGAAGCGTAATCACCACTCAACCGGTTAAAAACCAGGTATACGCCGTTGCTTGTCTTTAACCGGTCAAACGTCACCGTGATTGCCGGAGGATTCCCAAACCTTCCATCAGGGCCACTGAGGGCCGTACTGATGTAACCATACGACCCTTTTTCTATCCTGTCAGGAGCATTTGGGTAGTTGCCGTCCATCTTTGCATACCGCGGAAGGCACAGAGCGTAAGGTGGGAGCTGTTGTTCCATATTCACAAGATCCTCTACGGATGCATATGGCTGCTGTCCATTGCTCTCCACCCTTGTATCCCATTTCATTCTCTATCGCCTCCTCTGCGGCTCCATCGCCGTAAAGTTTAAGGACAGGCCATCCATGCCCCACAGATTCTTTCCGTTTCGGATACGGAGTTTGTCCTTACCCTGAGTGACATATGCCCGGAAGGTAAGTGTTTCCTGTCCATAAGGGAATGTCATTTCATGGCTATCGGCATTGGGGTCTGAAACAGCATCATAAAACGCATCATAGGAGGCCGTGTCTCCGTCTTTCGGGTATACCTTCATGGCGTAATTGTAAAATGTGCCAATCACATCGCGTTCCATCGTATAATCCAGGGTGCGCCCTGACTGGTCTGTGTCGGTCACGGCAAAGCTCCGTTCCAGAGAATCCGCCTCCACCTCCACGTTATACGCTTTGCCGTCCATTAAAAACACACTGTCTGTCATTAGGTTCCTCCTATAACTACCAGGCTTACTCCTCTGCGGGCCGCCTCGCGGTCAAGTTCCGGCTTCAGTGCCCTTGCAAGTGCCGCCATACTTCCCGTCAGATTCAACACGATCTGGATCGGCTGGCTGCCATCCCTCTGCATCCGGCTAAGCAATTCATCAAGCCTTGCAATCAGGCTGGATAATGCTTCTTCCTCTGCATAGGATGATCTGCTCCGCATAGACACAGCCATATCACCAGCCCGTGGTGGAACGATGCTTCCGCTTGCCATCCTAGGCAGATACGCCGCAGCATTGGGAATATCAATTCCTACAGGCAACCGGATCTCTGCGCCGTCAAATACGTCCATAACACCGTCCAGCCAATCCCGTACTATATTTTGGGATGATCTTGCCATATCGGCAATACCATCATTGAATCCATGGACTACATACTCGGCAATGCTGTAAAATTCTTTGGATGGGGAATTGATATCAAACTCTTCCTCTGCCTCTTCCATTGCCTCAGCCGCCCACTGCCGGATTGCATCCTTGGCCATGTACGCAAAATCGCTGATGCCATTTGCAAACCCCTCATTGATACGCTTTGCCATGTCGTAGAATGCGGCATACATTCCACCGGTTCCTTGCAGATCACTGTCTCCCCAGAACCATTCTCTGATATTTTTAGCCCAAGTTTCTACCGAACCCTGGGTTTCTGAATGGCTATCCTCTATCTTGGTCTTAAATGCCTGGATAATAAGGTCTGCGAATTTTGTCCAGGAAAGTTCATTCACCCCCTGATTTTCATCGACTCCCACAAACCACTTACGGACATTTTCAGCCCACGTTTCCATAACTGTCTGAGACTGGGTGTAATTCTTTCTGACAGTGTTATTAAAGCCGGCCATAATGCTGCTGGCCCATTTCTTAGATTCTGTAGCGTCTCCACCACTTCCGATTCCAAACTTAGAAGCAAACCAGCTTGTTACACCAGAAGCCCATGACTGCACCACGTTCTGGGAAGCAGTCTGCTCACTCGTTACCCCCTGATTAAATCCCTGTACTGTATAAGATCCGATTCCTGCTAACACAGTAGATGGACTATGGATTCCAAGCAGGCTTTTCAGCCCGTTCACAAATGGATCTGTGATATTCGCCTTGATAAATGCTCCGGGATTTGAGAAAAACTCCTTGATTCCATTACAAAAACCATCCCAGAGATACTGGCCCATCTCTGCCATGACAGTAGAGGGGCTGTGGATTCCGAAGGCATCTTTAAAGGCATTCATAAATGGGGTAAAAATGTTGTCCTTTATCCATGTGCCAATGGCTTTCATGCCGTCTACAATCCCCATGAGGATACCGTCTACTACATTTCCGCCACACTCTTCTATTTTCCCTTGGAAGTAGTTTTTAGCCGCCTCTACACCATCCGAAAGCAAGCCACCTAAGAAAGCGGCAAATCCTCCCAAAGCGGCCCCTATAACTGCGAAGAACCGATTAGCAACCGCTGTCCAATCAATATGTTCTATAGCTGTAGCAACACCATCCCCAAAGGCCCACCAGTCTGTTTGCGTAATTACGGTAAGGAGAGCATTTAAAACTCCAAGAACCATATCGCTTATCGCTGTACCAGCCCCCGCCCAATCAAATGTCTGAAAAAATGTGCTTAAGCTTAAAGCAATTGAGCTACCGAATCCTGTCCAGTCAAATGTCTGCGCAAAATTTCCTACGGTAGCAAATAATCCACTCAATCCCGTAGAAAATAATAATCCCAGCATCTCCCAATCAATTTGCGATATGGTTCCGTTAAGTCCGTTTCCGATAGCTTGTCCGATTAAGGGCCAGTCGGCGGTATCCACAAATCCATATAATCCGGAAATTTTTGCTTGGAAAAACGCTCCCAAAGTGGCCCCGAATAAATTCCAATCAACAGTAGCAACCATGCCATTAAGTCCTGTTGCTAGGGCTGCTCCCAGCATGAACCAGTCAATCTGAGTAAGGAGCAAATACAGGGTATTAGCGAGGGTATTGATACCCGTACCCATCATAATACCGATAGAATACCAATCAATGCTGGCAACCAGGCTGTTAAAAAGTGTGGTAAACGCTGTTACAAACGCTGTAATCTTAGCCCCCACATTATCCCAGCTTATATAATCCGTAAACTTTTGAACTGCATCATTGATCTTTTGCCCGATCAACTGTCCAATGCCTTCCCAGTCCCCGGCCTGCCACAGTTCTTTCAGCTTGTTGGCAAAATCACTGATTCCCTGATCGATAGCTGCAGTCTCGAACATCTGTGATGGATCGACACCGCCACCCGCTCCACCGGAAGACCCGTCGGCCCCTTCTCTTTGGATCTGCACCAGATCATCAAAGGGAGCCAGCGCTTTTTTTGCGTCTTTTCCCGCCTGCTTCGCTGCGCCTCCGGTCTTTTTCAGGCTGGCTGCATAATCCTGGTTTACTTTTTTCGCCTTAACAAAAGTGCTTTTTCCGCTCAGGGCCGAGAAAAATTGATTCACATATCCTACAGCCGTGGCTAAAACATTGATAAGAGTTGTCACTACAGGTACAATAAATGATAAAATCGGTGCAAAAGCGGCCGCAAAACTGTTTTTTGCATATGTCATACTTGACATCAAATCTGACATAGACTGATTGGCACCATCTGAATATCGAACAAGATTTTGCATCCCCTCTTTCACGCCTTGAACAACTGCCCGCATTGCCATGCGAATAAGCATCAGCTTAAACATATTAGATAACTTCAAAATACTTTGCGCTGCCTTATTAGCCGGTTTAGACAGACCTTTTAAACTCGTCACGGCTGATTTTGCTTTACTGGCAAGCCCTTTTCCAAGCGTTTTTCCAAAGTGCGATATAACTCCTGTTGCTTTAGAAAATCCGTTCTTTACAATCCCTGGCACTTTAGAAATCTCTGAAGAGAGCGCTTTGGGAATGAGAGCAAATGCCCTTGGCATATTTCTAAAAGCTCCAATTACAGAATCCTTAACACTCACATATCTTTGCGTAGTGTCCTCCACCTGATCGGCTCCGCTCGATATTGCCTGTCCTGCTTCTGCTGCCTCTTGCTCCAGATTATTCATTGCAGAGCCCGCCTGCTGACCATACGTATTGATTGCATCCGACCAGCTGCGTATATCTTCTGCCGCTTTTCCAAACACTGCCGACATTGCCTCGGGATTGTAGCCCAGATCAGAGGCTGCCACCGGAACAGATACTGGAGCCGCCGAAGCAACATCAGCAGCAGAATCCTGCATTGTATGTACACTGATTGCATCCATCTGTTCCTGCAGGCTTTTTACTTTCGCAGTCGACCGATCTGCAGAATCACCAATAGAATCAACTTCCTTTGACGCATCCTGTGCTTCTCCGGCAATCTTTTGCATAGATTGCTCTGCTGACCCAAAACGGTTTATGATATTGGATGATAGTTGATCCACAGCTTTCGTCAGCCTATCCATTGCCTTGTTTAATGTTGAGATCCCATCCTTAAAGCCCTCTGTATCAATTCCTGTATCAAATCTCAGACTTCCATCTGCCGCCATACTCTCACCTCATTTCCGGGCGTAAAATAAGACGCCTTCCAGCGCCTAACCCAACAGCTTATTCCAATAATCAATCTCTTTCTGTTCTTCCTCCGTATACCGGGTTTTCAGATCACACAACTTTTTATTATTCCGGTAGAACTCCTCTTCCCATTTTTCCAAACGTTTTCCCTTGGCTTTTTTCTGACGGATTCCCAACACAGTGGAGAACGTTCCTTCTTCAATCTCCATGAAATATCCGGCAAATGTCCACCAGTGAATATAGGGGGCTGAGCGTGTTTCTGCCCCAGCCACTTTATTGATAGCAGGGAACAGGATCGCTTCATCCTGCTCCCAATCCATCATTTTTTTAGCTGGCCTTTTATCGTCATCCTCCCTGCCACAGTCCACAAACCATTTCGCCTGCAAAACAGCTTCCTCTATGTATTCTTGCGGGATACGACTGTATCCGTTCCTGTACAGCCTTCTCAGCAGTATCTCAAGCTTTTGGGCGGCTGTCAGATCAGGATCCGCACACGCGGACAGAAATATCAGTATATTCCTGTAATCCGTTTCAATCGGATACGCCATTCCACCCACTTCAAGGCTGTCCGGTAGAAATTTCATCAGTTTCCACATCCTTTAAATACTGACTCATCTTCTTACGATTCTTTTTGTTGTATGCTTTTACAGCTGGCTGCATCAGTTCCAACAGCCCTTTTAAAACTTCTTCAAAAAGATAATTCTGTCCGATGATACATAAAGGGGACTGGCCTGCAAAAATTGTGTCATACACATCTGCGTTAAAAATACTGTTAAACGCTTTACGCATGGCAACCGCAAATTCAGCCACATATGCCCCGTCCTTTTCCAGATCCGTCTTGGGGCTTCCATCCGGGTTAAGTTCAATCCCTTCCGGGATCTGATGGACACTGAATTCGTTCTGCACGTTCAAAACACGGTTGATGATCTCCGGGTCTGCTGGATTGAAACGGATCACCCTGTTTGGATCATCATTAACCATAAAGCTCTCATAACCATCATTGAAATTAAGACTTCTCATTCTGATCCCCCTTCATTCCTTTCCATCCTCTGTAAACGTCTTAGTTGCTAATGCAAACAGTCCCTTGATCCGATTCCCGGTATGATGTACATTAAATGGAATCTGGTATCCGGTTGTATCACCGCCATAGCTGGAAACCTCAATAATAGCATCTTCCTTATACGCAACATAAGAACCTGTCTTGGTCTCATGCTCTTCCCAAAGATGTACCTCTACTACAGAGGTTTTCAGATCATCCAGGGTCTGACGCTCATCAATAATCGCCTGTAACCGTTCAAACAGTGGATCGCCAATCTCTGCATAATATGGCTCGGCGGATGCCTGCGGCTGATAGCTGTCCAGATTTACGGATGTTTCCCCCCAGATATTACTTTTGGTGTCTACATTGGCATTCATTTCCACGTTAAACTCTTCCAGGTCCTTGCCTAAGCGGACATATTTCGCCGTACCCCCGGAAGCTGCCGGCGCTGCCGCATCAATATAGTGTGCCATGAATTTACGCTTGATTTTCCCTGTTACTGTTCCTGGCATTTAAAATTCCTCGCTTTCTATTTTGTACTGGGCGTAGATCTGAAGCTGATACATTACGCCGCTGTCAATGGTTTCACCCATCAGTCCCATGCTCATTGCATTGGCTGTGCTTGCCTTTAAAAAAGTTCCCTTTAACTCCTGTTCTCCGGCCTGAAATGTCAGTTCATCCCCGGACGGCAGCCGCTCCAGCCAGAGCGACAGTTCCAGAAGGAAGTTACTGTTTGCCAGCCGGTTATAATCCGTAAAGGACTGGCCGACCGCATACATAACAAATTTATGCTGCCAGATCTGATTCCCCAGCACATCCTCTTTTACCAGGCTGTCCCCGTTGCTGGACAACCCATAGTTAACCGGCTCCGGCTCCGTAAAATCAATATGGATCCCATCCCCGGCCAGAAACTCAGATATCTTTGGGTACTCCGTCAATGTCTGGCGCATATAATCTATGATTGTCATTAGTTTCCCCTCCTGTCTGCCAGAGCCTGTGCCGCCCGGAGGATATCATCCTTGTGGTCTGCTTTCATCCGCTCAAACCACTTCTTCCCCCTCATAGGGGCCCCGGCGTAGGTCAGTTCTTTACCTGTAGGCTCTTTAATCTCATTCTTTTTTGCCCAGGCGCTGCCTGTACTGGGAGACACATACAGGACGCCCTCATAGAGGTAATGGGCATATGGCCCAGGGATATCAATCTGCCCGGATCCGATCACTGTTGCCATAACCATCATGTGTTCCAGCTCTCCCGCCTGTCTGCGGGGCATATATGGGGCCATGTACCTCATGCACTCGCTGTCTACCAGCTTTTGCACTGGCCCTCCTTCCTGTAACCCACGGGCTCTCAGAAGATCCTTCGGAGGCTTCATTTCAAATTTAATTTCCATATCTGCCTCCTTACTTGCAGGACAGTTCATAATGCCATACGGATTCGCTGCCATACAGCCTTTCATCCACAGTAGTAACCGTCACATAGTTATAAGCAGCCTTTAAGGCTGCCAATGATTTCGACAAGGCCTCCTGGCTGTCGCAGTCAATCTCATCCAAGACAACACCTTTAACAGCCAGATCCTTGCCTCTGGTAAATCGCAGAGAGCTGTCCAGATTCTCATAGGGGATTACCAACAGGACAGAGGCTGCATCCCTCTGCCCTGTCTTAAGAAATGTGGACTGCTGCACATCCTCCCAATACACTCCCTCAATGGGAACACGGGTATAATGTACATCCTTGCCCTCTTTGCTGTACAGATACAGCGTTACGTCTGCGTTGGTATACATATCACACCCCCTGATAACACAGGCCGGTATTTCCAAGCCATTTCATCACGATGGCCCTCTGTTCTCTGGTAAACGCAGAATTGCTTTCTCCAGTAGTTCCGAAGCTGACAGAATAAGTTCCTATCTTCTCTGACGTTTTCCCTCCAGCATCTTTCCTCTGCTTTTCCCTGGCATACTCTGTTTCTGCCAGTTCGCAGCAGCACAGACGCGCTGCCTCTGGAATCTTGGCCGCATTCTCCAGACGGCCGAACGTATAGTGGTCAATGATCTGGCTGGCCTGACGGGCATAAAAGTCAAAACCGGCGCTGATGGCCGGCTTACGCCCCAGCAGGTATCGGTCCGTATAAAATCCTTCATCTGCATAACTCATCAGCACCATGGCTCCTTTCTACGCATTGGGGATCAGAGTGATCGCCTTAGGTACCGCAGCCTTGTCTACAGTTACGGTCTCCGTGATCGTGCCATACCCATTCTTTTTGATCTTTGCCGGATAAGTACCTGGACGCAAATAGAACTCTGCCACGCCGGCGGCGTTGGTTTTCAGTCGGGAACCATTCACATCCACAATAGCGCCTTCAACGGCCTTAGGCTCGCTGTTGTTATCCTTGACTGTAAAAGTAACCTTCTGGGTGGTTACTGCAGTTGCAGGCTCCAGATATGCAAACGGGCAGCCCACGCGGTCCTCATCCATACGGGTTGCAGGGTTCGGCAGCGCCCAGCCCATACGGAACACGATTCGCAGCGCTACCATGTCCTGCTGGGCCAGGTTGTAAACGATCTCCTTTGTGGTTGGATCCTGGATCACGCCCTGATCAATGATTTTAACAGTTACATCCTGACGGATTGCATATACAGCCTGCTTGAAATCTCCGACGATCAACTGTGCAATTTTTCCATCATAAGATCCATTTTGTGGGAAGTACATCGGAGCTCCATCAAGAGCATAGTTCGTAGTTCCCTGCATATCTGCCTTAAAAATCGGCATTCCGTCTGTGGACTTAATGCCTCTCAGCTTTGCCCGCATTCCCATGGATGCCAAGGCTCCGGTCACCATATACCCATCCTCTTCTACCTTGGAAATCACGCCCCCCTCGCCAAGCAGAAGCGTGTAATAGTCTGAACTGGATCCCGATGCCACATTATTTCCTGCCTGGCGGGCCAGGGTAATAATATCATTCTGCCATGCTGCTGGGCGATTCGTGCCAAAGATAACCGCGGAGTCCACAGCCTTTCCGATAGCCTCATTCACTCTTGGGGTAATTTCTCCAAAAATATCAAACTCTGCATCGTCTGCAACCGCTTCAGGGATCGGTACAATAACAGCCAGCTCAGCGGCATTGATGTACACATTATCCCATGCCTGCTTACTGGTCTGCTTCATGCCAGTATCGCCATCTACCCAATGTGCATCGGGCAGAAAATCCAGTACACGGATACGGGTCTGGTTGCTTGTCATATTGGGCAGCTTGCGTGCCAAAGACATAAATACGGACTGTTTTGGTGCGTCCTGAAAAATCGTAGAAACTACCTGCTCCCGGATAATAGCCTCTGTATCGGCTCTGTTCGTAATATGTACTGCCATATTGTTTCCTCCTTATTCTCTTCCTAAAATGCTTCTTAATGCTGCATTGGCTCTGGCTTTTGTGTCCTCTGCTGCCGCACCGCCCGGACCAGGCGTAGTGGAAACCACCCTGGGGATATTGATATCCTGAAACAGATAAGCATTATCCTTCTTTACAACATCCAGAGCTGCCTTAATATCTGCCTCCTGGTTCTTGCTGGCCTTCAGCTTTTCGACATCCAGGAACGGCATGACAGCCTTCAGATCACGCGGCTTAAAGCCCTCTGCCGTTGTCTTCAGAAGGTCATTGAAATCCCTGTCTGCAATCTGTTTCTGGTACTCAGTTTCTTTTACCGCCAGATCAGAAGTCAACTGGGTAATCTTTCCCTGGAGTTCCTGCACATTTACGCCCTCAAAACTTTTAAGTGTAGCCTGAGCTGCCGCAAGCTGCGCCTTATAATTGTCGCGGTCCTGCTTGACTCCATTCAGCTCTCTGCCATACTCGGCCATAACATAATCGATCTGCTCCTGTGTCAGACCTTTTGCCTGTAAATCTTCTGTTTTCATTTCATATTTCCTTTCTTTCCATGATTCGCCGTTAGGTTATTTATAGGTGTGTAACCATCCACCAAACGAATGACTGTTTTAGGTCTCATCATCTGACCGGAAAAAGGCATAAAAATAACACCCAGGCCCCGCCTGCGTGCTTATGACTAATTCTATAACTTGCTATGACTTATTCGATTTTCCCACACCTCACGCACCGCCGCACATACCCGCCAGCCTCCCGGCTCCAATGCTTACGGTACCTGTGCCTGCATCTGCGCTGTCTCCACCATGTAATCAGTCCCATGAGCTCACCTCCCATCACTCAACCAGTTTCCAGCCTGCCGGGTACGCATCCGGCCCCCATACACAGCCGTCCATCTGACAGATATACCGCTTGCCGTCCGTGTAAGTCATCTTATCGCCTGTGCTATAAGCGTCATGTGCCCCGGTGGGCTGTACCCATGCGGGGTACTCCTCCGTCTCTGGCGGGGTGACGCTGCCGCCTTCCAGCTTGGCGATCCGGCCCGTCAGGCTGAGGATTGTCTTTCCCATCTCAGTCATGTTCGTGTACAGGGTGTCGATCTGTTTCTGCAATGGGGCATAACTGTTTTCCGGGTCGGCGCGGGTACGGGCCAGATCAACCAGCTCCGTGCGCTCCTCATCCGTGAGGGCGCCTTGGAGCCAGATGGTATCGATCTTTTTCAGAATATCCATCAGTTCATAGCTGCCCGACTGGATTACGTTTCTTATAATCTCATGCATTATGTACCTCCTACTGCATCTAAGATGGTCTTATTAAGGGCTGCAAATTTGTTGTCGATATAGGTCTTGGTATCAGCGGTATAGGTTGTCTCCATATGGCACCCCGCGTCATTGCTCACAACCGTAGTCGGGCTGTACGTCCGAAGGGCCTTGTAGGCGGCGATCTCTTCCGGGGCGAGGCCGCGTTCGATGGGGGTATCCAAATAGGTCATTACTTTCATTGGATTTTCTGCGAGGAACGCTTTCCAGTTGGCAAGGCCTTTATCTTCAAGACTTTCATCATAAAAACGATTACTGACGGTATATAATATTGAATTACCAACCCCCAGCCATATGGATTCGATAATCTCGGTATTTTCCGAAACAGTAAACATATTGCAAAATCCAGCTCGTCTACTGTCAGAGAATGGCAGGATACCATCAATCATATATCCTTTAAATCTGGACGATGAATAGATACGCCAATCCTCACTCCCATCAAATACCTTCTGCCATCTTCTCTCGATATATTTCTCTCTTTCCAGATCGATCTCGTCGCATACCCACTGCTGGCCGTTGGCATCTGTATAGTTACCACCAGATGTTACCGGGATGCCTGGGAGACCATTCGGAGTTTGTAAAGTAATTGATTGTAATGTTTTTGGATGTTCGTAAGCGGTGACATTACTCCCTAACTCAAGCTGCAACAACTCTGAAACTGTACATTCGTGCAGCGATGTATTGCCATCAGTCCATTTAGCTGCCAAAACACACAACAGTACACCTTGAGACTTAGATGTATAAGACGTTTCAGGTAGTGCTACAGTACGATAGCCAATTGCATTTTGGTGGTTTTTTGCATCCTCAAAAGTTTTATACTCGGAAATACCAACAGCGGCATTCTTGTTGGGATTGGAAACGCTAAATGTGTACCGTTTCCCTGGTTCACAAGGGACTATATAGCCAATACCGTCATTTTCTTTAGATGGCGCATATGGTAATACCATTTCATCATCGTTATATATAAAGCCAATCCCGCTTGAATATTTAGCGTGGTACAATCTTCCTCTCAAAAGATTCTTACCTTGAATTGCCACCTCGATATTTCCAGTACCTCCTACAATCTCAATTTCCTGGGGGTTATCTGGGCTTGGGTTCTCGCCTTGCTCTGCTCTGCCAAACACCCGCAGCCCCCGAAGTTCCCGGCCCTCTGCGGCGTCCTTAATGCTGATGTCTGTACCAGCGGCAGTAATCTTGATCCCCGGTGCAAGGTCTGCCATATCCTCTGCCAGACCAGCTATGTCGGCCTTATTCTGGTTGATCTGCTCCCGATCGGCCTCAACACCTGCCGCCGCTTCCTGCACTCGCTGTACTTGCTTATCGCCTTCCGCAGTGACCGCCTGTACTGCTGTTGTTTTGGCTGTCTCTACCGCATTTGACGCACCCTGCCCGGCTGTCTTAATAGCATCTACCTGGGCCTTGCCCGCAGCATTGACATCTGATACTGCCTGCCGGGCTGTATCTACAAAACCTGCTGCTGTCTGCTCAACTTCTGATTTGTCCGCTGCCACGGTCTCACGCATCTGCTGTACTGCCTGCCTGGCGCTTGCAACCTCCTGCCGGTCTGCCTCCGTGTCTGCGGCATACTGCCTTGCCCCATCCTCTGCCGCCTCTGCGCCCGTTTGGGCCTGTCCTGCGGCTGTCTCTGATAACTTGGCTGCCTCTGCCGACAGGGCCGCTTCTGAGGCCGCCTGCTGCACCTGAGAGAGCATACCGGCTACTGCCTGTTTGTCCTGTGCCACGGTATCAGCGTTAATCTCCGCCTGATCTGCCAACCCCTGGACGGTTTCCAGATGTTTTCCCGCCTGTGTGGCCGCCTCCCTGGCCTCACCCGCGGAGGATACTGCCTCCTTTCCCGCGTCCTCTGCCTTCTTGGCGGCCTCATTGACGGCCTCGATGGCCTGACGGAAGATCTCCCCATCTTCTGGAGCCTCAAAAGCCTCCGGCATGGGTCTTGCCCTGACCTGTATCTTGATCCGCTTGATCGTTTCACCAGATACCTGATCTGCCAGGTACACCCACGCATAGATCTGATAGTCCTTAGAGTTTCCGGCTCCTTCTAACATACTGTCCGGGATTGGAACGGTTGTTATCCCGTCTTTTGTTACACCTATACGGGTCACAGCTTCGCCGCCGGTTTCCTGTAGTGCAAAGTGGATCTCAACCGCCGCAGGAAGATTAAGACCTTGGATCCGCAGTTCCTGCCCGTAATCCCACTGCCACACGCCGTAAACCTGGGCGTAATCGTTATTCTCTGTAAATACTGCTGTAATCATCGGTTTCACCTCCCTGTTGCGACGTCGCACAACCTAAAAATGCGTACAAAAAACCACCGGCCATTACTGACTGGTGGTATCTACTCTTCTTCCCATTCGGTTAAAGCTTCGCTTTCTTTTTTTAATCGTTCTAATTCTGCATTTCTTTCCTCTTCCGTCATTTCCTCATGGACTATGACATCCTTACCTCTTATTTCAATTCCCTCCATTCGATTCCAAACTCCTTCTCAAATTCTTTCAATGCTGTCAACTGCGCCTCTTCTATGTCATAAGTGTATGGCCTCGAAACATATTTGTCAACAGTCTTATTAAAATATTCACTGCGGAATGGTTTGTCTCCAGCTTTATACTGAAACACTCTTCCATCATGGGTAACTATCACTCCAAAATCATATCCTCTTGCTCCAGCGGAAACAAAATCCCCTCCTGTAGGATATACATTTGTTGGATGGTTATGCATCCCTATAACTCCCTCTGTTCTAGCATAATTCTGGATTTCCTCAATTTCTTCTTTGGATAATTCTACTCCCAAATTATTCGATCCATTTGTTTTTGAAAAAAGTCTTTTTCCGCTTTTGGCACTAATAATATACAGATCTTCTCCATCGCTTCCGTTTCTATGCACAAGCATGGCTCTTGCATATTTCCGCAAAGCGTCATTTACTGCTGAATTTCCAGTAAGTTGCGTAAATTTACTTCTGAACAAATCGGATTCAATCTTTTTCAGATCAACAATATTGCTACCCTTACGAAGATTTTCAATATTCGCACTTTCTGTTTCAATCTGAATAGAAGATTTTTCCCTCTCAGATACATCTTTTCCAATTTTCAGCCGTTCCCGCTGCTGCCTAAGCCCCATTTCCTTTGAAAACTCCACATAGGTCTTATCCGTCAGCCTCAGCCTGCCCTTAGCCGCTGTAATATCATCCGGGTCAGCCTTAGCCGCCACTAAAAGCTTAATATCCTGTTTCTGCTTTCGGATTGTACGCTCCAAGCGTCTCTGATACTGCAAGGCACCATATGTATCATATTCACGCCCTTTAAATAGCCTTTTTTCGTTTTCTTTCCGATTCTGCTCTTCCAGCCATTCATCTGTATATTTTCTCTGGCTGATTCCTGGAAGAAATGGAAAGCGGATATGGTAGCAGTTAATCCCGGCAAATCCCAGCATTTCACCCAGTCCACAGACGGTTCTCATCTCCTCAGAAGAATAAACCCTTCCCTGCCAGCTCTGATGATTCAGATACCCGGTTCCTGTGTTTCTGGCCCCCATGTGCCAGTCCACTTCCCAGTAATCTGTCCCCAGTTCTTTTGCGTTCTTTTCGTTTACTTTGTCCGTCATCTGGGCGATTCCTGTCATAACTGCACGGCGGGCGGCTACTTCGATCCGATCCGATTTGCCGGATGCATAATCAACCGTTCGTATGCCGCTGGCTGTCATCTCGTCAATAACCTCTCCTACCGCCTGACTGTATGTCCTTGTGCCTGTGGTAATTCCCAGCATAGCCTTGTCCAAACTGCGCTCCAGATACTCAGAAAGCGGGGTAAACACTTTCCTGCCTCCCATATACACATTAAAACCTGTGGTTTTTGTAATATTTTCCATAGGCCTTAGGGTGTCCTTGGTCTGTTCCCTGACAGCCTCCGCTACCTGCTGGAGCCACTGATTATCCCCATAAGGCACATAGTCCTGTCCGGCAGCCTCGTATATCTCCTTGTTGCGGATGTAATCGGACTGGATTGCCTGATCATAGATCTGGTCGATCTCAAGCCCCGCCGATCCAACGCCATCCCGGAGCAGGCGCTTAATTTCTTTCCTGCTTTTACCAATAGCATCCATACGGATCAACAGCCAATCAATGACTGGGGTGATCTGAGCCGCTTCCCGGATCCGCTGTATGATCTCAGACATAACCGATAATTCCAATGCCGTCATGGTACGCTCTAATGGCTTTGGCAACTTCTCCAGTTCCTCAGGTGTCATACGACCATCCTATACGTGCCGTCCGACACGGTAAACTCAAAATGACACTCACTGTAATTGATTTTTTTCATATCCTCACTCCTCTGTCAATGCTGGTTCCGGCAGATTTTTTGCCGCCTCTTCCAGCGTCTCCCCGTACCACTTACTGCGGTACTCAGCCAATGACATTACGCCCATAGCCACATCCTGCCGGTCTGTCTGCCGCTCCGTTTCCGCATCCACGATGATACTGTCATCCCAAACAAAGGATACCTGATAATCATTTCCCGGAGGGATCAGGCCATACAGCACCGCCCAGAAGTTCATTGCGTACACCAGATCTTCCAGAGCTCGCTGTAAAGCCATCTGCGTGTCAGATACGAATGTATAGGACCGCTGTTTGCTGACCTTGATCTCTGTGGCCGTCTTATCCACATTCTGGGGATCTGACAGGGTGCCATATGCCAGATTGCAGGCAAACTCAATCAGCCGCAGCTGGGCATTGAATCCGTTAAACAGGGCGGTATCTCGAATTCCGGGAGAAAATGTATCAATAAGCGGCTTGTCTGTGGCTCCTGCCTCGTAGTTCAACTCCCGATATAATCGTTTTTTTCCTCCCGGATATTCAAACTTATCCCTGTCTTTGTTGTATTTCAGCATACTCTCAGCAATATGAACCGCAAGCTGCGTGCCCTCATACTCCCAGCAGATATTTGAGTACCTCCGGTCCGCTTCCGCTACCAGCTCGTCTGCTCTGGAATATACCGATACCCCCAACGGGCTGTCTGTGTCCTCCGCATTTGCCATAGGTACCTTGAAATACCCAAACAGGAGCCTGTCCGATCCCGCAAGCGATATCTCCGGTACCAATTCAGACCAGCGGTCCACGCTGCTGACCTCGAGCTCTGTTCCCAGGCTGTAATCGTTGGTAGCCACGAAAGCCCTGTTTGTGATGTGGATTACATCATTCTGCAGCGTATGTACTTCCAGCCGGGTATATATCTTCTTTCCTTTTCGGAACTGTTCCGTAAACACGCATTGCATGATCCGGCCCGAATCATCGAACGACAGCGGGAAAAAGCTGTCTGCCTGCACATACTGGATTGCAAGCCCTGTTTTAGTCATATACGGTTTAAGAATCAGGCCACCCTTTGCGCACCCGTATTCCACATAGCGCCGCAGATCAGCCAGCACCTTTTTCTGGTACTCCTGATTCAGATATTCAGCCGCCGCGCCGCCGGTTATCTCCGACTGCATCTCCAATGTCACCAATCTTGCAATCTCTGAGGCGATAGCTGCCGGTATCTGTGCGCTCTTGACTGTTTCCCGGTCTACCCAGGGAGCATGATTCTCGTACATGGCTGTCCATAACTCAATCGCAGAGGCCATCTGAGAAGTCAGGCATACATCTATCTGCGTGTCGGAATTCTGATTCAATATCTCTGTGATCGCTGTCAGCATTTTTGAAAATTTCATCCTCATCACCTCTATTCATACCGGATAAACCGGCTGATATCCCGCTCAAATGTGTACTCAAACGCGTCCAGTGTATCTATATCACTGGTACCATCATCCAGCCTCACATCTTCCACAAGACTCTTTTTCTCATCCCACAGTGCAGTAGTAAGGGCATCCTCCAGCGTCTGGCACTGATCTTTCATGTAAGAAAAGCGGTGCTGGCTGAGCATCCGCTGCGTAAAACGTATCCGGTCATTGATTGTTGTCTTAAGTGCGTTCTCAATCCGGATCCATCCAAAACCCGACTTCCTGACAGCCGTCCTCAGTCCTGCAATCAGCGTCTGCTCTGCGCTGTCGCAGTAAACAGCAGTAATGAAGCCGTATAGGTTGATGATCTTCAGACAGAAGTCTACGAACAGATTCCCCAGCTTATCCGGGTCAATGCTTCCGTTTTTGCTCATATGGCGCTCACTGGCAAGGGCAGTAATACTGTGGTAAGCCCTGGAATATGCTGTAGCCACAAATGCGTGGCCGGAGCCGGAACCGCCAAAGTCGACGCCGATATTGATCTGCATGATACTCTTAGGCTTTTCATAGATTGCAAAGGGATTAACCCCTCCACTGGATACTGCGTCGCACATCAGCTTATACACAGATCCTTCTGCCGCAACCCACAGCCCACGGATGTACCGGTCATATAGGACCGTCCCTTTGTACTCCTTACAAAGCTCATCCACAAATACAGGGCTTACAAATGGATTGTCAAAAAGTTCATACTTCTGGCAGTAAATATCAGCGTCTGAATCCAGAAACTGCTTAAACCAGTGCTGCGGGGCATCCGGGTTGCACGCCCCATCAAAACAGGAATATGGCTTATCAAGACGGGATTTAAGCATATTAAATACGTCCTGGTTCCAATCCACCACCTCATCACCATAGCAGTATTTCAGTGAAGACCCCCGGATCTTAGATACCTGACTGACCTTTTCGGCCCCGAGGCAGTAAACATCCTCGCCAAACATCGGGCAAATGTTCTGGGAATTGATATCTCCCACAAGATTTGTACCCCAGATTCGTTGTAATGGTTCGATGATGTTACGCTGGATCGTGCCCTTAGACACGCCCAGAATTGCCACCAGGCCCTCTTTTCCGGCTCTGGCACGGATTCTCTTGGGAATTACATAATAGTCCATATAAGTCTTTCCAGAACGTGTAGCGCCTACCTTGATATTCCAGCGGTGGTTTGCGTTCTGGAAAAACTCCTGCTGCTTATCGGAAAATGGCATATCACACAACCCCTTTGATCTCACTCAGAACCTCATCCAGGCGGCTCAGCTCTGCGTCATTGTCTGTCCCTTTCAGCTTATCCGTCTGGGCTTTGATCTGGGCGATGCGGGCTCTCTGCTCCTCGCTGGCCAGATCCATGTGATTCGCCAGCCAATCCAATGCCTTCATACGGTCAGCCAGTTTTATACTTGCCCCATCTTTGCCCTGTTTCACCTCAGTAATCAATGTACCGTCTACCTCCGCTGATTCCCGGAAGCGGACTGTATTGACCTCTTTCATCAGTGGGGTTTTCTCTCCTGTCTCCGGATCTTTTATCTCCACCGGTCCAAAAGCTCCCATAACCTGGATTTCCTCCCGGCCAAATTCTACATAGTCCGTAATGTCTGCAAATGCAATATCCATGTACTTCTGAAAGATATCGTGCTCATCCAACAGCTCACGATTGAGCCTACTTTGTTTAAGACGCATGATTTCGTCACGCACTCCATCATTCTCCAACAACCGATACCCTATTGATGCAGCCGTATCATAGCTACAGCCATATGCTTTCTGATACGCTTTGGTCGCATTAAAACATCGGACATAATGCAAACAAAAAAGCCGCTGCTTGTCAGTGAGTTCGAGGTTTTCCATAACCTGTTCCACATCCTCCGCAATGACCTTTCCTCTTTTCTGCTTTCTGTTCGTTTTATTTGCCGAACGCTCATTATTTTTATCCGAACGCTCGCCATCCCACTTGTAAGTGGATTTCCATCGGCGAACCGTTCCTTCCGGCAGGTTTAGTTGACTTGCAATCTCAACTAATTTTGTTCCCTGAAGGTACATGGCTTTCGCCTGTGTAATTCTTGAATCTGGCGCTCTCGCCATGCTGTCTCACCTCGATTCGTCAGTTTTGGTAAAAGAAAAGAGATAGCCGGGGCCACCTCCAATCAATATCTTGTATTTATTTAAATACTATCCACAATATGTCGACAAAAAGAGAGCCTCCGCCAAAGCAGGGACCCATACAAAGGAGAAATTACAAAATGGTTTATCCATCCAAACGGATCCTACAGGAATCGAACCTGTGACACGGTGGTTAACAGCCACCTGCTCTGCCAGCTGAGCTAAGGATCCATAAAGGGGACGTCCAGCCCTGGGCCGGAACCAGAGCCAGACGATCCGGTCACCGGGCTGTGACACCCGGCGACCGACTGGGGCTAAGTGTAAGCCGTCGCCTGTATGCCTTTGGCTTCATGGTACACTATAACATTTTAAAAACGAACAGTGTGAACAAATCGAACAAACTTTACGCCGCTAAGATAAATCTTTCAAATTCCATCCTTACACTATCCGCTGTAGCCTTCCTCCCCATCTTCACAGCCACCTGCGCCCAGGTCATATCGTCAAATACTCTGTACCTAATTATCCGCTGCATTCTGGGTGCAACTGTATTGAGCCATGTTTCCACTTGGCGCTTGATTCTCTCCGCATTTCGGATCCGCTCCGCCAGCAGCTCCTCCATACGGTCCAGCTCGTCCGGATCCTTAACGGTAGCATACCCAAGTCCCTCCAGATGGTAGGTCTGCAACGTGTAGGGAAACTCCTGTGCCGACCCTTTGACACTATCCTTCTGTATCTGCCTGCGGCGCTTGCGCAACTTCCCGATCTCCTCCTTGGTGTCCTTGATCAGCTCACACGCATCTATGTACTGCTCCAAAATCTGCTTGTCCAACGGTATCACCTCCCATCTGGAAACCTCTTCCTATACTCCCTGTGCCCCTCCAGGTATTGCTCTGCCTTCCTCTGTTTGCCTAATAGCTGACGCAACTCATTCAGAAACTTCTGGCCGGACTGGCTCTGAAAATACTGGGCGAATGTCTCATACATTTTTGCTGTGTCCTTATGTTCACGGCGAACTCTCCGGCTGTTCCAGAGTTTCAAAGCCTCATTATGTAAGTCATACTTGTTATCTGTAAATTCCAATGCGTGGAGAAGATCCTGGAGACGCTTGTCCTCATCCCCCACATACGAAAATGAAATCTGGTACATCTCCTGACATACTTTTGCAAACTCCAGAAAATCCTCCAGCTGTTCAGACGGTTTCTTTTCCATTGCATCACCTCCAGATCAACAACACCGCCATCAGGGACCCCCAGACCATTAGGTAATCCCACCGGTTAATATTGTGCTGTATCAGATTGACCGTCCCCGTTATGGCCCAAAGGATAATCACTACATTCTTAAGTACATTCAATTTCCTACCTCCTGTATCTCTCATCCGGGCATAATGACGTATACGCATAGGCCGGTATCCGGGCTGACCACTCATCCAGCTTAGGCCCACGGATCGCCTCTGCGTCACTGGCCGCTACTGCCTGCTCTCTCCACAGCCGGTTCGCCTTCCTTTGGGCCTCCGTTTTTACAATCCCCATTATGTATCCCTTCTTTCTGGCCCCGCAGCAGGGCTATGGCGTATTCCAGGTATGGATTTTTCTTCTGCCACATGACTATCCCATCCTTTTATTCCACTTTTTAATTGCCTCTTCCGGTGTATTAAAACTGCTCGTCCTCAGGGCACCCGCCAGAGAGCAATTCCCGTGAAATATGTGATACCCTATGTATTTTGTATCTTTACAATACGTTTTTATTAAGACAGCGTGGCCTCCACAGAATGGACATGGCAATATTTTGTTTTCATCTATCTCTGAATATCTTATAAAATCATGCATTATTTCTCGCCTCTCAAATGTCAGATTAGTTACTCTGCCATTCATACTCTCCAAAATACAACATAGCACATATGACTCGTATCAAAGGTTATTGAGATGATATTTTCACTTGTTATACCTTCCCAATTACTGGCCTTCTCCAGAATCGCTGTATTGATATCATTAAGGTTGTTTGTGTACTGCCACATGATCATGATTTCTGCTCCTCCTCTATCTCTTTCAAATGTCAGTTTCGTTGTGTAACGTTATGTAATCTTACGCAACATTATCATTGAGATACTTGTCCAGGGCCTGCCGGATTACCCAGCTTATGGCCCTGTCCTCCTTCTGGCAGAAGGCAGTTACCCGTTTTAGTTGCTCCGGATCCATGCTTATGTTCTGCCGGATGTACTTCTTATCGGCTTCTTTCTTTGGTCTTGCCATGCCTCTGCCACCTTCCGTGTATAGATACACACTTTTACTTAATCTTAAATTGATCAACCAATAGATCAACGTTTCATTTAGAAAGTTGATTAACTATTTGTCTGCACTGGTCATTCCACTCAAAACAATCTGGTTTATATGGTTTATCGCCAATCTTTCTTGTTTTTATTCTGCTTATTTTGCAGCAATGTCCTTCTTGCAACATCACGAATCCAAGCATATTGTCCGATTCACAATAGTGCCGATACATATATTGGCAATTCCCACATTTTTTATCTGGAATCTCTAATCTCGTCATCCTGTCATATATCGCAATCTGACAATCATAGAAATAATCGTTTATAAATCCCAGATTATTATTAATTGTATCTCTGAATTTTATTTCTTTATTTAATCTATCTTCATATGGATACAAAATAGCAAACAAACAATCTTCTCTGTACTTTTTATCAATAAAGTTATGTAAAAACGTTGATTTATCGACTTGCTCAACTAACGAATAATTAATACCTTCGTATTCGAAGTTATACGGCATTTCACTAATCATTTTTCTTCCAATCTTTCACTTACTCCCACACATCTGCCAGACACTTCACTGTCAAATTTCAGTTTACCAAATCAGTTTCTGGCCACATCTATTACAATAATTTTGTGATCCCGAAACGGCTCCAAGGCACTCTGGACAGTAATGTACCTTTGTTCCCGCTTTAAATACTACGATTCCTGCGCTTACATCTTCGTTTAAAATCTTTACTATCGTTTTTCTTGGGATTTGCAACTGCAATGCCGTATCCGCATCCTCTAATGCTTTGTATAAACTGTCATTGCACATATTACGTCCAGCATTTCCCATAAAATTTCGTATCACACTGATACTTCCAACTGCATCCACCTTTTTTCCTCCATCAAACCTTAATTTTCTTCATTCAGCCAGTCACGTATAAATTCCCGGCCATCATCATGCGTACACGTTCCAAAGCATCCGTTTCCAAAATCCGGACATCTTTCCGAACAATCGAATGGAATTCCATAAAGTAATTCCGTCAGTTCTTCTTCGCTCATGCTTTTTATGCGATCTATGTTTTTCATCTTCTCCTCCAAAGGCTAAATTTGTTCTATCCATGATATCAACACATATACTGTCCTGAGGTGATATCATGGATTCTTGTGAACTTACAGTAACGATTTCTGCTCTGGCCTGCTGTATTGCCGATGACAGGTCTCCAGAAGAGATCGCCCTGATCAGTTCCATTTTTGTACAGATCGGTGACTCTCTGGCCACTATGGCTGCACATCAGGCCCTCTGTGCTCCCAAGGATACCAAGTAATTCCTTGGGAGAAACTCACTCCTCTGGCCGGTATGGCTCCGACAGCGGCTGCCAGGCATTAACATACAGATCCGCTGATAGACAGGTATCTCCCTCATCATTATCGCCCAGATAGAACGCTCCTCCACCATCATTATCAGCCTCATATCTTCCAATCAGCGGAAGAGAGAAATTGCTGAACGATAATAGAATATAATTATCATCTTCCGGCAGCCGCTCATCCACCGGGATCCAGCGGTGCTCCGATGTTTTTCTGTTCGCGTTTAACGCCTTGATTTCTTCCGGCGCCAGACCGGTATCCTCATACTCCATCAACTTCCAGAGGGCTCCATACAGCCGCTCCCGTAAAGGCTTGGTGATTACCTGTCCTTCATGCAGCTGTTCCCATGACACTCCCTTCAAGCACCAATTTCCCTGCTCATCTTTCTGTGTTAATCTCTTCATGACTCTTTTCCTTTCCTCGGCCTTATCAGTGCAATAATCTTTCCTGTCGCGCTCAAATTTTTGTAGTACACATTTGTCCCGTAATAATAAAATCCTCTTATTCCCGGGCGGCCTTCATTGCGTATGTATTTTATCTTCATCGCTGCCCCTTTCTGCTTCTGGCCTCCAGTTCATCCATAACAAAATTAACAAGTGGAGACGCTACCGGCTCTTCCTCCGTTGTAGGGGATGTACCTTCCCACTTCCGAACCATATGGTTCCCATACTTTTCCTTGATTGCATCTGCTTCCGCTCTCAGTACATCCCATTCCCCTGAATCTTCTGGCGGCACACGGTCGCGCCATTTCATCCAGAACCGGTTATAGACATCCACGAAGATATCTGATATAGTTTTATTATCCATTTTTCCTCCTGTCGTCACAATGCGTTACAGCTTCATGTAACCAAATGATAGGCCTCAAACCCGCATAAATACTGGTTTTTTTATGACCGGTTACAAAGTTACAAGGTTACAACACTTTTTTCCCTATACGCGCGAGGCACATAGATGATTAAATTGTCTGACTTCTTTCACATACATATGCCTTCCTATAAGCTTATAAAAAACCTGTAACTTTTGTAACTTTGTAACCGCACCCCTCAAACCCGCATAAACACTGGATTTTCCGGTTACAAAATACGTTTTTTAAATTGTAACCCTGCCTCAGGATTCTGTAACGGCTTCATTTAAACGGCAGTTCGCCGTCCTCCACAGGGATAAATTCTTCCTGCGGGTAAATCTTCTCAGCCATGTTGATACACGCACACCGGGCCGCCTTTCCGTTGACCTTGGCAGATTTATACAGGTTATCCTTCCCTTTTGACAGCCTTCCCGCCTGATCCAGCCATGACAGCAACGCTCTGGGATTGTATCCCCCTTCTTCACAGATGCGCTCAAACACGCTCTTGATTATACGCACCTCATCACCGGATACAGAGCCGTAGCAGGGATCTGCGCTGGGGTCAAACCTGGCAGCATTGCTGACATAAAAATCCTGGATATATTCATATCCGCGGGCACCGATATCTACCGCCTCCCTGGAATGGAGGTATGGTTCTATATCCCCAACCGTCAAACCCCTACCATCGCAGAAGATCCATTCCGTAGACAGCGCATCGGCTGTCAGCAGGATTGCAGCTGCCATGGTCTGTTTTTCCGTGCTGGATGTCCCTATATCACGGTAAAACTGCTTATAGAGGCCGGCTGCCTTTTCTTTTGCCTGATCGGTGGACATAAATGCCATGAACAGTTTCCCGGCATACCCATAGTTAGACCGGATCACATCCAATACCTCAACTGCATCCTCAAACAGCATCTCCCTGCACTCAATTTCTATGATACGGTTTACCGCACCCGCACCGGATGCAGCATGGGTAATGGGGGATTCTCCTGATGTAATAGTGCAGTTCTTCCATGTAGGGGTCTTCTGTAAGCCTCCGGCTTTTGCCCCTCTTGTCTTCCCAATTCCTTCACACAGCATATATACGGTTTGTTCAAAGGATTTTTTATCTTTCACAAGCTGGAATTCATCCAGTATCAGGGGCAGGTTGTTCACAAAACCGGCCAGCTGCTCCAGGCCTACAAGGGTGCCGTTAAATGTCTGGAGATACCCGGCCCCGTCATTTGGGTCAGCCCATACAGAAACTGCCAGAAGCTGTGCCACTGTCTTTCCTGTTCCAGATCCGCCCCACAAATGCAGGAGGAAATTCAGCTTTCCAATGGCTTTAATGACGATTGATGCAAAGGCTGCTGCCAGAGCGATCCTCGCCGCCGATCCTGCCTGCCTGACTTTTCTTGCCACGCCGAGCCATTTCTCATAATCTCCATAAGGGTGCACCGATTCAAACACTTTCCGAAAGTTCTCCAGGCCGTCAAACTCCAGGTTTTCCATATACGGACTGAACAGCCCGTTGGATGTCCATCCCAGATGGCTCACGGACTGGGCCTCCGGGATGGTGTTATGGTTCAGATCCTCCAAGTCCTGAAGGTATTCCACCAGGAAGGCTGCGTTCTTGTCCGAGACCGAAATGTCCTTATCTGCCAGCTTCTTGATCTCCCTGGAACTGAAAAGGGTGCTTTTATTGGCAATCACCTCCCGCCAGCCGCGGAAATCCCTCCGAAACATAATCCGCAGCCGCACGGTCCCGTCATCAATATTTACCAGGCGCTGCACGGGCAGGATCGGGTGCACACAGGCAACATCCATCCCCTGTTCGCCGTTCCTCCGGAGGATCCCGTCATCATTGGCAATCCAGTCTCCGGTCAGCAGTTCAATGGGCTGGTCCTTAAAATCCGTCAGGTTATTTACCACGCTGCTCAGCCCGCTCCTGCGTTCTTCGTGCTGTTTCATATATGCCTTTACCATGGTCCCGAAACGCCTGAACCCGACACGTTCTGCGTTTGCATTCAAGTCATTATAAAGCTGCAGGTATGCAAACCCATTGTCCTTATGTTCAAACAGGAGACGGTATGGCTCTTCTGTATTAAATTCTTCCCTGCTGTACTCCTTCCTGATCTCATCCATCCCTGTTTCTCATTTCCTCCTGTTCCTGTTTCGTTCCAAATGCCAGTATCTCGTAATAATAGCGGTTCCTCTCCCTCAGGCTGACTGCTGCCTCCCAGACCTCCGAATACGGCTCCATACCAGGGATCAGCCTGTCCAGCATCCGGAGGGTCCGGCAGACTTCGCCCAGACGGCTCCATTTCCAGGCGGTTCTTTCCCGCTCCGCCTCACGCTGCTCTTCCCGTTCCCTTTTTATCTGTTCCCTCCGCCTCTGGGATGCAATCCGGCTGCAGGGCCGGTATGTGCCTCCCAGGCTCAGGAATGCTTCTTTGAATGAAACGCCCTCCATTTCCTGAACAAACGTAAAAATATCCCCGTTTGCCCCGCAGGCATGGCAGTGGTAGTCTTTTTCATACACCTTCAAGGACGGGGTTCTGTCCCCCTGGTGGAATGGGCAGCTGATAAAGCCGGCCCGGTTCGGATGGAACCCATAACGCTCCACGATATCGCGCATACTGTATGTATTCTTAATCTCACTGCAATCCACATCTATCACCGCCCAAAAGCTCAATGATCCGTTTTCCCGTATCCTTCTTATCGCAGAACAGAAAAAGGCATCCATACTTTTCCTGGAATGTGCGCAATATCTTATACAGCTTGTCCCCTGTGATTGCTTTTGTCTCACGCTCCGTCCACTGGCCTGTCTCTGGATCTACAAACCGCTTATGCCGGCGTGGATTATCCCACCATATCACATCCTCCAGCTGTTCAATCCCTTTCCCATGTTCACACAGGATTATCATTTGTATTCCATGCTCCTGTGCCCGCAGTATTTCATTCCGAAACCGGCTGTGTCCCTGGCACACATTGCTGCACAGCTCTGTCAGGTTCTGTTTCCTGTCTATAATCAGACGGGGATTATCATAATTCATATAATCCCCCACATACAGCTTTGATACGAAATGATCCACGCCCCGGCGGTCAAATTCCTCTACAATCACTCGGATTGCCCTCGCTTTTTCCCTTGAGTCAATCTGTATATTCATGCAGCCACCTCTAGTTAAACGGCAATTCTTCGTCTTCTACATCATCCGGAATATCCATGAACCCATCTCCTATATCTTTTCCCTGGGATTGGGCCTGCCTGTCCCCCTGTTTACTGGATCCACTCCTGCTTTCTACAAATTCTGCTGTGTCCACTACAACATCTGTTGTATAGACTTTTTTTCCTTCCTGATTTGTATAAGATCCTGTCTGTATCCGGCCAGTCAGGCCCAGCCGCTGGCCTTTAAAGAACCATTTTTCCAGAAATTCCGCTGTTTTTCCAAATGCTACACAGGAAATAAAATCAGCGTTTTCTCCCCCTTCCTTTTTTATTCTTCGGTCCACTGCAAGGGTAAATCTTGTTACTGTAGATCCATTGTCCAAGTAACGGACTTCCGGGTCTCTGGTCAATCTCCCGACCAACTGAACATTATTCATTCTTTGGCTCCTCCCTCTTTTTCGTATAACTTCAACTTTTCCATGCAGTCCTTATACTGCTCTGTATCCATATCCGTAATTGCAGTCAACTTATACATGGAAAGGATTTTATCCATCTTAAGGCCCTTGGCACTGTAACGTTCTGTCATAGACTGCAACGTACGTATCATAGCTTCCGTAACCTTTCCTGCCTGTCCCTGGACTTTCCGTGCGTCATTTTTCCTGCTGCCCTTAGATGTCCCTTTCCCCGTTCCCCCGGAGGCATTATTCTGATTATCTGCATCCTTTACATCATCAATACAAAACAGGCCATTCAGTGCATATTTCCTGGCATAGCTGCTCGTACTGCCAGTAACCTGTGAAACGTCCATACCCTTTTTTTCCTGTTCTTCACGGGCATATGCCGTATTTTCCACAGTTTCTCCAGATTCGCAGTCTATGAACCTAGCAGTGGCCTTTATGTAATACCGATCTCCAATCAATACTAACTCATCCCCCACCACCAGCGCCGCCTTCACTGCTTTCAGGAGCGGCTTCACTGCCTCCTGGATATCTTCACAATTCCGATAATTATAACCGCCAAATTTGTTGTACTGGTTCTTGGGAGCCTTCAAATCGGATTGTACCTGCTGCAGTTTCTCATGTATGTTCATTCCATATCCTCCTCAATCTTAATAATCGTGTCATTGGACGCATATTTAATCATGCTGGATGCCAGTTCCTTTACTGACAGGCTTCCCCGCGCTTCACGGAGGAGCCGCTCCAGGGTATCCGCCGCTTCTGAGTTGATCTTTATCACTGCATCCCCGTGTACATCCCGGTTGATTTTCACGCCCTTGGGCTTCCTGACCATAATCACGTTAGGCATTTTCCACTACCTCCACAATCTCCTCCGGCTCCAACGCCAGGGTTGTATATATGCTGCCTGCGTGGCAGTCCACATTGATATATCTTCCATCCGGTTTTACCGCATCTACCTGGAACTTAACCCAGTTCCCGTAATCACCGTACTCCACCCGGATCGTCTGTCCTGAGATCAGTTCTTTTGCTTTCACTTTCATTCTGCTTTTCCTCCCTGTTCGTTGTCTTTATTCTCAGCCAGTTCAAAGCCCAGCGCCGCCGCAACCACTTCACGGTCAACGAAATACTTGCTTGCCTGGATAATCCCTGCCAGCGCATTGACCCGGCCCATAAGCATCAGGGCCTCCTCGTACTGATTTTCAGCGCAAAATACATCATTTTTTCGATTTGCCATCTTGTTTCCTCGCTCATTCTCCCTTATAATAAGGGTGTTAGTTTTTTATTTTTTGGACCCGCCACAGTTGCCGCTGTGCAGGTCCTTTTTCAGTTGCTTAAGATCCTTGAACAGCTTGTCCATCTGGCCTGGGCTGTCCAGATATGCATCAAGGTACTTACCTACATCCATACCAGGCTCCCAGCCAGTCGCATAAGTTTCCACCGTCACCCCTGCGACATGACCGTTAAAAAGAAAGAACGCTGTAGGGTGATCCCCTGTAAGCTCCCGCTTACTTTCCTGCAGCCCGTTGATCTGCAAGCACAGATCTAGGGCCTCGCAGATCTGCTGTCTCCTGCGTTTCTCCGCCTTACGCTTCAATCTCTGATTCATCCTTCCTCACCTCCCTTCACAGCGCGATCACGCCATATGCCACCAGAAACAGCACCACTGATTCCGCTCCCAGCAGAAACGCCATCGCCGCGGCCAGGTTCCACGCCCAGCGGTTGTCCTGGCGGTATCTCTGAAGCTCATCCCCTACCAGGCCGCCCAGTGCCAGGATGTCGTCATATTCCTCCGGGGTGATGGTGATGGGGGCCTCTGGCTGGGGGTTATGTTTGATTACTTCCATAGCTTGTCCTTTCTTCTCTATATAGCTCTGATCTGACCATATTTGCTGCATTGCTTAGACTGTGCTGTTGCTACTTTGGGAAGATCCCTTTCTCTGCTTTCAGCTTTCGTTTGTTCTCGTATATTTTCTGCCTCCTGCTCCATAGATTCCGCCCACTTCTTTAAATACTCTGGGAGCATATCTTGGTTGATCAAAATACATCTTCCGTTTCTGCTAGAAGGGATGATCCCTTCATTCACAAGATTCCTAAAACGCCATTTTGTAATTTGAGTTTCTGGATCCTGTGCTTTAAGCCATGCATAACATTCGTTAATTCCTCGCATTCTAGGAATACAACACATATTCTCACCTCCCTTCCTCAGTTTTTGCCTGCTCCTTCTAAAAACTCCATTATGCTCATCTGCTCATATTTTGGAACCTTCACAAAATCAGCTGGAAGCTGGATTCCATACTGTTCGCAAACCATCTTTACCATTTCAGCGGATTTATATGGAGCAATACCCTGCTTATCCATACGGTTTGAAAGAACTTTGAGCAGATTCGCCACCTCTCCCGGATGCTCCGTTGGAGGAATCTGTTTTTTCGGATTCTCCATTTCGTGGAATCGGTTGATGTACCTTGCAGTAAATTCCGTTCCCCTCTGTCCAGTCATCTTGTGGGCAATGAACTCACAGCCTTTCTTTGTGACAAGAAAACAGGGAAGTGTCTTGTTCTGCTCTGTAACATATGTGGATTCATTGAAAAAATCGGAGAATCCAATTTTGGCTTCTCCTAACTGAGATATGTAATTGCGAATATCCCGAAGTAACTTAGAATGTTCTTTTCCGCACCACTCAGCAGCTTCCATTGATGTGATGGTGGTTCTCATTAAATCATGCATTTTGTGTATCCTCCTTCCTAAGTCTTAAGCTACATTGTCTTTTCTTCCCCTCTGCCTTATACTGTATTCACAGGTGCTGCAACACCAAGTACAGCGAAAGGGGGAATATCATGGAATTAACTAAAGATGCTGACAAAATGATTTGTTTCATCTATAAGACATTTTTGCAATTACGCAAAAGCGGTTTACCAAAATCCGAAGCCCGTCAATTTGAAGAGGATTATTTTTCAACTAATAAATCCTTTTCTTCTTGGCATCCTGACGATTGTGACGAAACTATCGTAGAACTAGGACGTGCTGGTTTAATCAAACTTTACGTTGTCGGAAATTTTGAATTAACCGATCTCGGTATTATTTATATGGAAAACCGTTTTAAAAATGGGCTTACAGAACTAACCGACTTTATCACCAAATTTATACCGTAGCCTTAGTGGTCGTTGTACCCTCATACAGCTCATCTTTAGTGATGTACAACGACCATCTTCCATTTTTAAAGGTTAATTCCAATACTGATACTGATCCCATTGGAATATCGTTTAAGCGAAACTCCTTCTTTTTCAGATCGATATGAATGCTACGAAATTCTTTTTTCTCCACCTCTCTCGCCTCCCTTCCTTAGTCTCCCTCATTAGTTCCTCGTCCTTATACTATTCCCAAATCAATCTGCGAGTTTGCCTCGCTGATCAGCTCTTCCAAATAAGTAGGCACCTCATAGCAGTCAATCAGCTCATGGGCATCTGCTATGTACCTCCGTTTTAGCGCTTTATATGACTGGGGCCGGCCACTATCATCATAAATCCCGAACTCTCTCTTAACCTGATCGTAAATATCCCGGTACACCTTGGAACGGATTTCTGTATCCTTATAAGCTTCTGACTGCTTTCCGCCTAATACAGACACGCCTTTGCGCTTAACATGACTGGACAGCTCGTCCGCTTCGGAACCATACAGAGGAATATCATATTCCAGCTTATCCATACGCTGCTCCATCTTAACCTGCTTCTGATCGATCATCAGAATGGCTTTCATTTCAGTGGACATATTAGGCATTTCATATGTACCAGTCTTACGCAGCGCTGGAAGAACCTCATCAGTTACCCAATCGGTAAAGGCTTCTGCATTTGGTTTGCGGCTTTTAAAAACCAACTTATACACACCGCTCTCGGTAAGGAAATTCTCACCTGCGTTGTTCAATTTTCGGAAGTTGGTTAAACCGACATCCGAATTTTTTACCTTTACAACCTGCTTTTTATTCATCTTGCTCATGTGATCCTTCACGGTTCCAGGTGCCATCTCAAGACATTCCCCTACATGATACGGATTAAAAAGTACGGCTCCATTCAGTTCAAACACTTCTACTTCATGACCCTCAAAAATCATTAATTCGTGCATTTCGTGTGTCCTCCTCTCCTAAATTTTAAACCAAGCTTGTCTTTCCTTCTCCTCTGTCCTATACTGTACTCACAGGCGTGCCAGCGCCGAGTACAAAAGAAAGGACATTATTATGAACACTAATCACCAATCTTTCATAGCCGCAATATCTGCATTTCAAAGTTCTTTAGAAAAGATGAATGCAGATTTGACCGCCGCCTACTCTCCCATTATTCAATCTACTTCACAAATACAAAGTATACTTGCTTCTGCCATGTATCCACAGGCAATCTTAACCACTCAAATGCAAGATATGCTGGATACTTTGTTGGCACCTATTCATGAAATGCAGTGTTCTATGAGTACGTCAATTACAAAAGAAATTGCTAATTCTCTAGCCGCTAACAACTCTGTTATCCAAGATTTGGCAAAAGATATTCAAAACAACCTTGTTGATTTTAGTTCCCATATTTCAACTGTCTTTTCTTCGATATTGGAAAATATTTCGTTTCAGCAAGAATATGTGGAAGTACCTGAATACCTATACTCTTTTGTTGCCCATGAGAATGAAAATCCACAAGAAATTCCTCTTACCGTTGAGACCCCGCTTCCAAAGCGACGCATAACGCTGGAATTCTTTTTAAGTTGTATATTACCAAATATAATTGCTTTATTCGGCGTGTGGCTGACCATCTACTATCACAACATAGATGCATCTTCTCAAAATACCGCCGCACAAGCTGAAGCCGCTATGTTCGAAAGTTACACTGAATCGTTGAATCGCCTTAATGACTCTGTGTCTGCACTCAACGATTATTTAGTATCTCAGTCAAAGTTGTCTCCAGATTCATGTTCAACTGTTGCAACAAGTTCAAATGCTGTTCCTGTAGCAGCTGAATCTGATTCCGCAACTGCTGGTGAATCCGAAAATCTTGATATGCCCCAACAGCCTGATTAATTGATATAACCGCTATTGCTATCCAGACCATAGTGATATGCGGTTTATTTTTTTCTTCTACCTCTCTCACCTCCCTTCCCTAGCCTCCTTTAACAGTTCTTCGATTGAAACCTCTAAATACTCAGCAACTTTCTGGACTTTGCGAATACCAGGATCACTTTCATTCCATTTTCTAATGCCTCCGTTTGGAAACCCCAAATCTTTTTCCAGTCTCCACACCGTAATTCCACGCTTGTCGCAGAGAGCTTTTACGTTATCAAATAACACTCCTTCACCTCCTGTTTTTGTGCTACAATAATGATATGTGCCGTGAATCGCCTCTTGAAAGGAGGTGATAGTATAAAGAGAATCGTCTATTCCGCCCGCTTAGCGGATCAGTGGCGTAAACTCGGATATAAGACAGTCACAATGTCTTATATCGGGTGCTTCGGGGAAATGCCGATGGCTTACCACTTAGAAAAGAAGCTATAATACGCTTTTGCTACTATCAACCATGCTCCAACACGGCACATATAAAAGAGAAAATTTTCGACTATCATATTGACATTTAAGAGAAAATAATCTATTATAAAAATAACCACTAGATAATATTCTCATACAGTCTTTTAAATTGGCGTTTATTAACTGTGTTAATATGTTTACGAGATTTTTTTCTCTTTACATCCCTTACTATACGAGAATATTTTCTTTTTGTCAATACTTTTTCGAGATTTTTTTCTCGTGATTTGAAAGGGGAATACTATGTCTTTAAAAGATAGAATAAAATCGCTTGCAAATGAGCGAGGAATCAGTCTCCCAACCCTAGAGGCAGAGTTGGGTTTTGGAAATAGTACTATTGTAAAATGGGATAAATCTACTCCAAATGCAGATAAATTAAATGCTGTTGCAAAATACTTCGATGTTTCCATGGATTATCTAATGAATGGAATTGATGAGGATGGACTTACAACAAAAGATAATAAAGACATTGCCAGGGATCTTGATAATATCATGGAAAAACTTTCTACCGGCGAATCTGGCCCGGCAAGTTATAATGGAGAAGAGCTTGATCCAGAAGCAGCCGAATTATTTAGAGATGAGTTAGAAATTGCACTTCGACGTCTTAAAATTATAAATAAGGAGAAATATACTCCCAAAAAATATAAAAAGTAGGTGATACTCTTGGGGGAAATAGAACGCATAAAACGATTAGTTGCTTATTGTAAGCGATTATATAATACATCAGATCCTTTTGAAATCGCTGACCGTTTGGGAATACTATATCAAATCGGAAACTGCACGCATGAAGGATGTTATATGTTTCTCAAAAATCATAGATATATCTTCTTGAGTAATCGCCTAAATAACTCCGATCTAAAACTTGTAATGGCTCATGAATTAGGTCATGCATTATTAGATCGAAAAGCAAACTGCTATTTTATTCGTAACAAAACTCTGTTGCTTAACTCAAAGTTAGAGCGACGAGCAAATTTATTTGCAGCTTATCTTTTGATTGATGATGAAATCCTGGTAGAATATAAGGGTTATACCAAGGAACAATTTTGTAATTGTACTGGATACCCAAAAGAACTAATTGAATTACGTTTAAGGTAGGTGATATTTTGAATGTTGCAACAAATGGATATCATTACGAATATGAATGCGCAAAACTTTTAAGAAAACATGGATTTTCTAAAGTTTCGGTTACAAAATCAAGTGGCGATCAGGGCGTAGACATTATTGCTTATGCAAACGGGAAGAAATATGCAATTCAATGCAAATTTTATTCTTCACCAGTTGGTAACAGCGCTATTCAAGAAGTATATGCTGGCGCAAAATTTTATAACTGTGATATAGCTGCCGTAATAACTAATTCAACTTTTACCCCTGCGGCAGTAGAATTAGCCAATGCTACTGGTGTGTTACTTTGGGCGAATGATAACATACCTATTCAAATCCCTTTGCACCATAGTCTCATGAGAACCATAGGGGTGCTAACCACCATATTTGGTGTTCTATGTGCGTGGGGTGCCTTCTCTTTTGATGGAATCAAATATAGCGCCCTTCAACAGTTTGAATCTATTCTTATTATATTTACCGGCATAACTGCTTTGCTAAATTTAAAAAAACAAATAGCTTGGTTACTAACTCTTGGTGGATATTTATTGTTGTTTTTACTTTCGTTCATAATTAGCTGGTTATGTTCAAAAACATTTAGCATCACTAGCTTTATTTTCCTTTTTCTCGCTATTGTTACCTATAACAATATTTTACAGTTACAAAAACAACATCTCCACTAATACATCGATTTTTATAACGCAAAAACCGCCCGGTGCTACCAACACCGAACGGCTTTTAGATAAATTCTGTACAGGCCCGGAGGCCAAATACAATATAGATTAACCACCTACATTGTACCATACCTCCGTGCACCTGTACAGGTGTATTTTTTTTACCCATTTTTAAGGAGGAATGATATATGGCATCAATCAGGAAACGCGGAAACAGTTACCAAATCACCGTAAGCAATGGATATGATATAACCGGGAAAAAGATACTGGAAACCGCCACATGGACTCCCGATCCAGGGATGAAAAAGCGGGAACTGGAACTGGCTCTAAATGCATTTGCTGTGGATTTTGAGCGCGAAGTAAAATCCGGTAAAAACGTAAAGGGCGGCCGAATGACCCTACAGGAGATCTCCAGACCCTACTTGAAGGACATGGCTCCCCCAACTCTAGCCCGAACGACTTATGCCGATTACAAAAAACGTCTTGAAATGCGGATCCTGCCAGCTATGGGACATATCCAGATAGAAAATATCCATCAAAAGGATATCAATAGTTACAGGAAGATGCTGGAAGAAAATTATATAAGCCCCATCACCAAAAAGCCCTTATCACCGGCATCCATCAAAAAAGACTGCCTTGTAATCAGCGCACTTCTCAGTTATGCAGTATCTGAGGGGTTGCTTGATATGAATATGCTGATCTACTCCGGCAAGGTATCAGGCCGCCGGCAGCCTCGTAAAGAAACAAAGCCAAGGTATTTCACCCTCGAAGAGCTGACCCGCTTCATAGACGCCCTGGAGCGCCCTATAGACGTTGTACACCGTGAACATGAATCCCGGCAAAATGGAAATGTACGCACTGTCAAAGCCTACACTCAGACGATACACGTAAAACTCAAGTGGAAACTGTATTTCTATATTGCTCTCTTCATTGGAGATCGGAGAGGCGAAAACATATCCCTCACCTGGGAGGATATCAATATGGATACCAACGAAATCAACATTGATAAGTCCACAGACTATGTAGATGGTAGCATGGAGCTTAAAGACACCAAAACACATAATGAACGTCAGAATACAGTCCCCGCCTATGTAATTAGTCTGGCAAAAGCATGGAAAGCTGAGCAGATGCAGCAGTGTCTGAAAGCAGGTGAAAACTGGAAAGGATACCACGGAAAGGATTACAATAAGAATTTTGTCTTTACCCAGGCAAGTGGGAAACAGATGCATATCTGCAGTCCAGCCGGAGAATATCAGAGGATCATCCGAATGTATAACCAATATGTGGCCGAAACACCCGAACAGCGTATTCCAGAAAACGTACCACCCCATGGGCTCCGTCACTCTGCTGCTGCAATCCTGATCGCCAACAATATGGATGCTCGGACTGTTGCCGGAATACTTGGTCACGCAGATCCCTCTACTACTCTAAATATCTATTCTTATTTCTTCAAAAACAAAGGCACAGAAGCCTCTTCTATCATGGAACAGCAGTTACTATCCCACGTAGTAGTCAAATAGTAGTCATTCTATCCGGCAGAAAGTATGTTCTTTTTATGGCAAAATAAAAACCCCTTGATTTTACAAGGGGTTTTCACAGCCACTGGCCGGACTCGAACCGGCGACCCACGCATTACGAATGCGTTGCGCTACCAACTGCGCTACAGTGGCAATCCTTAAGATGAAAAACGGCTGCTGCAGTGCAACAGCCATCTCATCAATGACCTGACCGGGAATCGAACCCGGGTTTACGCCGTGAGAGGGCGTCGTCTTGACCGCTTGACCATCAGGCCTTTAGAAAAATCGAGGCGACGTGATTCGAACACGCGGCCTCTGCGTCCCGAACGCAGCGCTCTACCAAACTGAGCCACGCCTCGATTACAGACGATAGTATAATATAATTTTCAAAAAATGTCAACTATAAATTTTCAAAATTTTTTAAAAAATTATAACTATTCAGCCATGTCACTTTCTTGTTTTCAAAATGACTGGCCAGGAAACTGTTTTTTTGCCTCTGGCATATAAAAGCAGCCCGCCCAGGCTTTTGGTGGGCGAACTGCTTTTAATATGTTATATTACTGCCCTATCCCAAATACCCTTCAATAAAGATAAACAGTACGATCAGCGGAAGAATATAGCTTACATATACTCTCGCCCAGGCCGGGAATGGAAGGCCGTCTCCTTCGTTTGCTTCCTTTAAGAAGTTTTTAAAGCCCCATCCGTAACGGCTGGTGCAAAACAGCAGATACAGCACGCTTCCGATGGGCAGCAGATTATTGCTTAAAATAAAGTCCTCCAGATCCTGGATCGTAGTTCCAGGCCCTAATGGCTGAAAACCGCTCCATACATTAAAACCAAGCACACAGGGCATGGACAGAAGAATAATTGCAATAATATTCCAGAAAACCGCCTTTTTTACGGAACAGCCGGTTAAGTCTGTCGCAAAGGAAATGATATTCTGAAATACGGCGATGACCGTAGACAGAGCAGCAAAGGCCATAAATATAAAAAACAGTGCTCCCCACAGCCGTCCCCCTGCCATATGGTTAAATACATTGGGAAGCGTAATGAAGATAAGGGAGGGGCCGGAGGCAGGCTCGATCTCATAGGCAAAGCAGGCCGGGAAGATGATCAGGCCTGACATAAATGCCACCATGGTATCTAAAAGCGCAATGCTGATCGCCTCTCCGGTCAGCCTCTTTTCTCTGCCGATATAGCTTCCAAAGATCGCCAGAGCGCCGATTCCAATGCTCAGCGTAAAGAAGGACTGGCCCATGGCTGCAAACACAGCTTCCCCCAGGCCTGCTTCTCTCATTTTTCCAAAATCGGGCTTCAAATAAAATTCAAGTCCCGGAGCGCCGCCCTCTAAAAATACGGAGTGAACGGCCAGCACCAGCAAAAGGACAAAAAGCAGAAGCATCATTCCCTTTGTAATGCGCTCTACACCGGCTACCAGTCCCTGTGCACAGATCGCAAAGCATATCAGCACTATGATAACCATAAAGAAGGTCATTACTGCAGGATTAGCCAGCATATTGTCAAACTCCCTGGCTGTTGCCTCTGCATCCAGCCCCGTAAAATCACCCTTAAGCATCTTTAAGAAGTAAAGAACCATCCAGCCGGCTACTGTGGTGTAGAACATCATCAGCATATAGTTTCCTGCCATGGCAATATACTTTGTCAGATGCCATTTGCTGCCCTTTGGCTCCAGTACATCGAAGGAAAGAGCCGCGCTTTTTTTACTGGCCCGGCCTACGGAAAATTCCATCACCACGATGGGAAGGCCAAGAACCAGAAGAAATGCAAGGTAGATCAGTACAAAAGCTGCTCCCCCGTATTTCCCCACAATATAGGGAAAACGCCATACATTGCCCAGACCGATTGCGCATCCTGCTGAGATCAGGATAAAGCCCAGTCTGGAGGAAAATTTTTCACGTTCCATTTTCTTTTCATATCTCCCATTTCATATTTTTTCCGGCTTTGTTAAAAGCCTGATTGGCTGTCGCCTCTTTTATAAGTCAAACAGCGACAGCTGATTGGACTGAGGCAGATCCTTTAAAAGCCCCAGATCCGCCATCAGAGCACAGATGGTTCCGTTCACACGGGTACGGCTGGAAAAATCCTCCACTGAAAGGAAGGGTCCATCCTTTACCGCGTCTACCACGGCATCTGCCGCCTTTTCTCCCAGACCGTCGATACTGCTTAATGACGGCATCAGCCTGCCGTCGATAATCTGGAAGCTTCTTGCCTTTGCCCGATAGATATCTAATGGCATAAATTCAAACCCTCTGGCATACATTTCCTGGACAATCCTCATGTCGCGCAGCGTATCCTGCTCCTTTTTAGACAGGGTATCCGCCCGTTTTTTGTAGTCCGCCAGATAATACTCCAGCTTGTCCCGGCCCTGACACATGATCTCATAAGAGAAAGCGCTGGCACGAATACTGAAAAAGGCGGCATAATAAGCCAGCGGATAAAAGATCTTGCAGTAAGCAATCCGCCACGCCATCATAACGTAAGCGGCCGCATGGGCCTTGGGGAACATATATTTAATTTTTTTACAGGACCAGATATACCAGTCCGGTACTCCATGAGCCGTCATCTCCGCTTCCCACTCCGGCTTTAAGCCCTTGCCCTTTCGCACGCTTTCCATGATAGTGAAGGAAAGCCCCTGTTCCATTCCTCTGGCGATCAGATAAACCATGATATCATCACGGGTACAGATAGCGGTCTGAATGGTTGCCTTTCCCTCCTGGATCAATGTCTGGGCGTTTCCCAGCCATACATCAGTGCCATGGGCCAGGCCGGCGATCCGCACCAGATCGGAGAAATATTTCGGCTTGGTATCTAAGAGCATCTGCATGGCAAAATCTGTACCAAACTCCGGGACGCCCAAGGCTCCCAGAGGACAGCCGCCGATATCATCCGGCGTAATCCCCAGGGCAGAGGTATCCTGAAACAGGCTCATGACCTCCGGGCTGTCTAAAGGGATATCCTTTACGGGATCCAGACCGATCAGATCCTGCAGCATACGGATCATGGTAGGATCATCGTGTCCCAGAATATCCAGCTTTAACAGGTTGTGGTCAATGGAATGATAGTCAAAGTGGGTGGTCACGGTGGAGGTGGTCATATCGTTAGCCGGGTGCTGCACCGGAGTAAAGGAATAGATTTCTTCTCCCAGAGGAAGCACGATGATTCCGCCGGGGTGCTGTCCCGTGGTACGGCGCACACCTACACAGCCCTGGACGATGCGGTTGATCTCACAATTGCGCTTTCTCGTCCCCCGTTCCTCATAGTATTTTTTTACATAGCCGAAGGCAGTTTTATCTGCCAGCGTACCGATGGTGCCTGCGCGGAAGGTCTGGCCCTTTCCGAAGATAACCTCCGTATAATCGTGAGCCTTGCTCTGATACTCACCAGAGAAGTTCAAATCGATGTCCGGCTCCTTGTCGCCCTTAAATCCAAGGAAGGTTTCAAAAGGAATGTCAAATCCGTCCTTTTCCAGAGGGGTTCCGCAGACAGGGCAGGCTTTATCAGGCATATCGCAGCCCGCCATTCCGGAAAATCCCTTTACCTCCTCAGAGTCAAAGTCATAGTAACGGCACTTTGGACAATGGTAATGAGGGCTTAAGGGGTTTACTTCTGTGATACCGGACATAGTAGCTACAAAGGACGAACCCACAGAGCCTCTGGACCCTACTAGATAGCCGTCCTCGTTTGACTTCCAAACCAGTTTCTGGGCAATGATGTACATAACGGCAAAGCCATTGGTGATGATGGAGTGAAGCTCTCTCTCCAGCCGGTCCACTACGATCTTGGGAAGATTCTCACCGTACATCTCATGAGCCCTGTCATAACAGATCTTTGTCAGTGTCTTATCTGAATCCGGGATTACCGGAGGACACTTGTCCGGCCGTACCGGTGCGATTTTTTCACACATTTCTGAAATTTTCCTGGTATTTGTCACTACTACTTCGTACGATTTATCCGGCCCAAGATAAGCAAATTCCTCCAGCATCTCCTCCGTAGTCCGAAGGTATAGGGGCGCCTGGTCATCCGAATCCTTAAAGCCCTGTCCTGCCATAATGATCCTTCGGTAAACCTCATCCTGCGGATCCAGAAAATGGACATCGCAGGTAGCACAGACCAGTTTTCCGAACTGAGTTCCCAGATCTACGATTTTTTTGTTGATCTCAATGAGATCCTCCTTTGTCTTTACGGTACTCTTTTCATCACGCAGCATGAAAGCGTTGTTTCCCAAAGGCTGAATCTCCAGATAGTCGTAGAAATTTACCAGTCTTGAGATCTCCGCATCCGGCGCGCCTCTTAAAAGCGCCTGATACAGCTCTCCCGCCTCGCAGGCGGATCCTATGATAAGTCCCTCCCTGTGAGCGTTTAAGATGCTTTTGGGAATCCTGGGACGCCTGGAAAAATAATCCAGATGAGACCAGCTCACTAAACGGTAGAGATTCACGCGGCCAATATCATTTTTTGCCAGAATGATCACATGGCTGGTAGGCAGCTTCATAATCGTCTGCGCATCCATGGCGCTAAGACCGTTCAGCTGGTCTAAATCCTCAATATCACGGCCCCGAAGCATTTTTATAAAAGCTGTGAAAATCTCTGCCGTAGCTCCTGCGTCGTCTACCGCCCGGTGATGATTCTGCAGGGAAATGTTTAAGGCCTTGGCTACGGTATCCAGTTTAAAACGGTTCAGGTTCGGCAAAAGAAGTCTTGCCAGCGATACTGTATCCAGCACCGTCGGTTCAAAAGCCAGGCCCAGTTCTTCGGCATTGTGGCTGATAAAACTGACATCAAAGCCCGCATTGTGGGCCACCAGGGCAGAATCGCCCACAAATTCCAGAAACTGAGGCAGAACCACATCAATCTTTGGAGATGGAAGTACCATGGCGTCATTGATGCCCGTAAGCTTTTCGATGTCAAAGGGAATAGGCACATCAGGATTTACGAAACTGGAAAAACGGTCTGTGATTACACCATCCACTACCTTTACTGCACCGATCTCAATGATCCGGTTTTTTAAGGGGCTAAAGCCCGTGGTCTCAATATCGAAAACAACGTAGGAATCTTTAAAGCTCTGTCCCCTGGAATGTTCCACCAGCTGCTTGGTGTCGTCTACCAGATAGCCCTCCACTCCGTATATGACCTTGAAGCTGTCACCTTTATCCAGCGCATGGTTGGCATCCGGGAAGGCCTGGACACAGCCATGGTCCGTGACTGCAATGGAGGACATCCCCCATTTTTTTGCCCGTTTGATGATGTCCTTTACCTCGGAAACGCCGTCCATATCGCTCATTTTGGTATGACAGTGGAGTTCCACACGCTTTTCAATACTGCTGTCTATGCGTTTGCTGGTAAAGTCCTCTCCCTTTTTAATACCTACAATAGAGCCTAAGGTCAGTTCTCCGTCAAATTTGTCAATCGTAGTCACGCCCTTTATCTTAAGGAACATTCCCTTCTGGATAACGGCCTTTACCTCTTCAAATATTTCGGGGCGGATAAACATTTTAGCTGTGATGGTATCTGTAAAGTCTGTAATATCAAAGGTCAGGATAAACTTGCCGCTTCGCAGTTCTCTGTTTTCACAGGTCAGCACCTGGCCCCTAAGAGTCACTTCTCCGATCTCCCCGTCAATTGTTTCGATATCCAGGAAATCATCATCAAAATCCCGGCCATAGAGTACGTCTGGATTGTTGGAGCGCTTGACAGAAAACTTCTTATCCTCTCCAAAACCATTGTCCTTATTATGTCCCCAGCCCTTGCGGCCCTTGTTTAACTGAGGGCGTCCTCCGCCCTTCTGCCCGGCATTTGCGCCGTTTCCTGCCCCGGACTCCCCTGCTTTGCCAGCATCCATGCCAGAAGAAACTGCCAAAACAGCCGTATCCTCCCCACCGATATCACCGGAAGCGGCCTGAGCCATAAGCATATCCCAGGGAGCGCTGTCCTCTGGCTTACCCATGAAGGCTTCCTTTTGCCCGGAAGTCTGTTTTAACAGTTCCTGGCCTTCCAGACCTTCTGATGAAAAGCCGCCCATTGCTGCCAGTTCTTCCTTATGGTTCTTCCAGTAAATAGCCTGCGCTTCCCGTTCGATCTTCTGCTCCAGCTGTTTTCTGCGCTCACCTCCCAGGGAGGGCACAAAAGCAAACTGCACCTCTACCGGGAGGCCGCACCGCTCTGTAAAAACCTTTTCCAATACCCTCTTGAGCTCACCCGTGCGATCCCTGTTTACCATGGTATCCTCCACCGTCAGGGTCATCAGGTTCTCTTTTTCAAAAGCCACCTGCGCTTTGCGGAACATGGTATACTCGATGATACTGTAATGTTTCAGTTCCAAAAGCAGGCTGTCCTTATACATTTTCAGAAGCTTTTCAGGCGTATACTGCCCGGAAAGACGGTATTTTTCCTGAATCTTCACAGTTACCTGTTTGTCCGGAAACAGTTGATTTTTGATTCCTTTTTCCAGGTCGTAGATATTCTGTTTGTGTATGAGCCGCGGACTTTTCACATAGACGCGAATAGAGCTTCTATCTCTGGTGGAGGTGACCTTTTCCACCTCCGTCAGAGCTAAAAGCTCCTTAAGCGGCTCTGCGATATTTAAAGAAGGAAAAACCTCCAGAAAATTCTTTGCCATATAGATTACTTCTTTCTTTCTTCTGCCATGGCGGCAAGCTCTGCCTCCAGCGCTCCGAGCAGCTGATCCTCTGGTACCTTGCGGATGATCTTCCCCTTTTTGATCAGCAGCCCTTCTCCGATTCCTCCGGCGATGCCAATATCGGCTTCCTTTGCTTCACCGGGGCCGTTTACAACACAGCCCATAACAGCCACCTTTAATCCATCCAGGCCTTCCAGGCCGGACACCACCGTCTCGACCTGATTTGCAAGACCAATCAGGTCGATTCTAGTACGGCCGCAGGTGGGACAGGAAACAACCTCCACGCCGCCGGCGCGAAGGCCCAGGGTTTTTAAGATCCTTTTTGCAGACTTGACCTCCTCCGCCGGGTCCCCGGTCAGAGATACCCGGATGGTATCTCCAATGCCCTGATACAGGATAATCCCAAGGCCTACTGCAGATTTGATATTGCCGGACAGGAGTGTTCCTGATTCTGTGATACCCACATGAAGAGGATAATCTGCCTTTTGGGCAATGAGTTCATGCGCGCGGATGCACATCAGCACATCCGAAGATTTTATACTGATTACCAGATTGCCGTAATCCATATCTTCGATCATTTTCACCTTGTCGAGAGCGCTCTCTACGATCCCCTCTGCCGTCACCCCGCCATATTTGGCGATCAGGCCCTTTTCAAGAGAACCGCTGTTTACGCCAACCCGGATCGGGATCCCCCGTTCTTTTGCAGCATTTACCACCGCTTTTACCCGGTCGATGCTTCCAATGTTTCCGGGATTAATACGTATTTTATCAGCACCGTTTTCCATAGCCGCAATAGCCAGCCGGTAGTCGAAATGGATATCCGCCACCAGCGGGATATGAATTTCCTTCTTGATCTGTGAGATGGCCGACGCCGCTTCCATCGTAGGCACCGCCACCCGGATTATCTCGCAGCCTGCCTCCTCCAGACGGCGGATCTGTGCGATCGTAGACGCTGTATCCTCTGTTTTTGTATTGCACATGGATTGGATCAGCACCGGATTTCCACCGCCGATGACCCTGTTTCCGATTGCGATCACCCGTGTATCGTATCTCGTCATCTTACATTCTCCTTGTTTCCAGTCAGAACAGTTTCCTCATGTCGTTAAATAATATAATTACCATTAAAGCCAGCAAAAACACCATACCTGCCGTATGGATCATGGCCTCCTTTTCACGGTCAATGGGCTTTTTGCGAAGGGCCTCTATAATAAGGAAAAACAGCCGTCCGCCGTCCAGCGCCGGAAAAGGAAGCAGATTCATCACTCCAAGGTTGGCGCTGAGCAGGATTCCAAAATTGATTAACGTCAGAACAACCGCCTTTTTTCCGCCTGCTGCTGAGGCTTCGGAAACGCTCTGGTCAATCGTGGATACAATGCCAACGGGACCGCTGATATCATCCACGGACACCGCGCCGTGAAACATCATATAAAAAGAATCAAATACGTAGCGGATCCAGAACTGCACCTCATAAACCGCCTGTTTTGCAGTCTCAAAAAGATTGGCCGGCTGCCTGATCCCGTAGGCAAACTCTACTCCAATCATCTTCCGTCCGTTTTCGGCTGAAACCGGCGTAACAACTGCCTTATAGGTTCTGGCGGTTCCATCCTCCAGCGTCCGCTTCCAGGTCAGGTTCAGTTCCTTTCCTGGATAGGTCAGCGTATAAGTTGTAAAATCACGGAAACTGTGTATCGACCGCCCATTGACCTTTGTGATCACATCTCCCGCCTGGATCCCGGCCTGCTCTGCCGGAAGGCCTGCCTGAACCGCCTGGACCCGGGGAATATCATAGGAGCCGGTGGCCCCAACCATGATCATGGCAAGACAGAAAGCAAGGATAAAATTAAACAACGGTCCTCCTGCAACAACCGCAATCCTGGCCCATACAGATTTGTTCCCAAAGGCGCGCTCATCCTCCGCCTCTTCATCCTCTCCCAGCATGGCGCAGGAACCTCCAAAAGGAAATGCCTTAACAGAATAGCGGGTGCCTCCTTTTTCAAAGCTTAAAAGCCTTGGGCCCATTCCCAGGGAAAATTCCACTACTCCGATGCCGCCCCACTTGGCAAAAAGAAAATGCCCCAGTTCATGGATCAGAATAATAATACCAAGGATCAGGATTGATAATATGATATTCATCTGCCTTTATGATTTCCTTTCTATAATTTAATATTTTACTATCTTTGGATGGGTGTGTTCACCGGCAGATGATGCCGCCTCTTACGACAGCTCCCATTTTCCCCTGATAAAGTCATAGGTTTCCTGCTCGGCTTCCAGAATCTGATCCACATCCGGCGCATTTACCATATGGTGGCTCTCCATGGCTGCCTGGATCATATCTGTAATCGTCAGATAGGATATCTTTTTTTGCAGGAACAGTTCTACCGCCCGCTCATTGGCCGCATTGAATACCGTAGGAAGGGAACCGCCCGCTCTTGCGGCGTTATAGGCCAGCTTAAGTCCGGGGAAGGTTTCCATATCCGGCACATCGAATGTAATTTCCCTGAGCTTTGTAAAATCCAGCCGGTCTCCCGGAAGGAACCGCCGTTTCGGATAATACAGGGCATACTGGATTGGAAGCTTCATGTCCGGCGTTCCCAGCTGCGCCATCACAGCTCCGTCCTCATACTCGATCATGGAATGAATCACACTGGCCGGCTGGATGACCACCTGGATCTGATCCATCTCCACGTCAAAAAGCCAGCGGGCCTCCATTACCTCCAGCCCCTTATTTACCAGGGTGGAGGAATCAATTGTGATCTTCTTTCCCATTGCCCAGTTTGGATGCTTTAAGGCATCCTCCGCCTGGACATGAAGCAGCTGCTCTCGGGTACGCCCCCGGAAGGGGCCTCCTGAAGCAGTGAGGAGTATCTTGTGGATTTTGTTCCCGCCGGCGCCCTGAATACACTGGAAGATAGCCGAATGCTCCGAATCCACCGGCAGGATTTTCACGCCCATTTTCCGTGCCAAAGGCATGATGATATGGCCGGCCGTTACCAGTGTTTCCTTATTTGCTAGAGCAATATCCTTTCCCGCCTCCATGGCTGCAATAGTGGGACGGATACCTATCATGCCGACGATTGCAGTAACTACGATCTGTGCCTCCGGTTCCGTAGCCGCCTCTATCAGGCCTTCCAGCCCGCTTACGACTTTCACCTCCAGGTCTGCAATGCGGACTTTTAATTCAGCCGCCGCCTTTTCATCCCACAGACAGGCTGTCTTAGGGTGAAATTCACGTACCTGCTTTTCTAACAGTTCCACATTGGAGCCTGCTGCCAGGGCGGTGATCTCAATATCCTGATTGTACCTTACGATTTCCAACGTCTGGGTACCTATGGAACCGGTGGAACCCAGAACCGAGATCTTCTTTCTCATAACTTATATTCTCCTCAATCAACGAAAATACACATTTTCACGAATACATTCATCCCAAAAAGGTGAGAGCAAAGAAAATAGCCGGCGCCGTAAAGATCATACTGTCAAACCGGTCTAAGATCCCGCCGTGACCTGGTATGAGGTGGCCGTAATCCTTGATATCATGGTTGCGCTTGATGGCTGAGGCCGCCAGATCACCGATCTGAGAGATTACAGCTGCAATCGCACAGGCTGCGGTGCACACCAGTTTCGGATCGGAAATCCCTCTCATCTGTCCCCCAAACACAGAGGCAAACAGGAAGCCTAAAAGAGCCGCCCCAACCGTACCGCCCACAGCGCCCTCTATGGATTTTTTGGGGCTTAACACCGGAGCCAGTCTGTGCTTTCCTAAAAGCATCCCGCTGCAGTAGGCGCAGGTGTCGCATCCCCAGGAGCTGAGAAAAATCAGCCAGACCGCATAGGCCCCGTCCTGCATCTCCCTGGTCTGATACAGAAAGGACAGCATCACCGGCACATAACACACGCCAAAAAAGGCCCCTGTAATCTCCTCTGTCTTATACTTTGGAAATGTGAACACATAAAGGGACATCATCGCCATCAGCGAAAGAATGATCATCAGCGTCAGATGCTGCTGCCCCTCCCACCACAGGATGCCGTAATAGGAAAGAGCCGTTATATAACCGACCACGCCCACCGAACGCGTTTCGATCTTTAAGACTCGGTACAGTTCAAAGAGGCCGATCAATGAGATCAGGGCTGTCACCGCAAATAAAAGCAGACCTCCCTGACCTACAAAGAACACCGCTAACAGTACCAGTATGATTCCGCTTATCAGTCGTGTGGTAAACATGGACTTCTCCTTTTCTACTTTACTCCGCCGAACCGCCTGTCCCTTTTATTATACTGAAGGATCGCCTTTTCCAGCTCTTCCTGATCAAAATCAGGCCACAGGCAGTCGGTTACGTAGAGCTCGGTATAGGCCAGCTGCCATAAAAGATAATTGGACAGACGCAGTTCTCCGCTGGTGCGGATCAGAAGATCCGGATCCGGGATATCGGCTGTATCCAGATAGGCGGCGAAGCCCTCTTCTGTCAGCTGCTTCGGATCTGCCTTGCCTGCTGCAGCATCTGCGGCAAATTTAGCGGCTGCCCGACGGATCTCATCTCTTCCTCCATAATTGACCGCGATCACAAAGGTCAGACCGGTATTATCCTTTGTCTCATCTTCCAGCCGGTTGATACCGGCAATTATATCCTTAGCAAATCGGGTTCTGTCCCCAATCATCTTAACACGGACATTGTTGGCGGAGGCTATTTTCAAAAGGCGTACCATATAGTAGCGGAACAGCTGCATCAGGGCGCCTACCTCCTCAGAAGAACGTTTCCAGTTCTCCGTAGAAAATCCGTATACTGTCAGATAACGGATCCCCAGCCTGGCGGCAATCTCCACCGTTTTTTCTACGGTGACGCAGCCTTCCTTATGTCCCAGAGTACGGGGAAGCCCCCTCTTTTTTGCCCAGCGCCCGTTTCCGTCCAGAATCAGAGCCACATGAGCCGGTATTGCCACATTCGTATCTAAAGCCATATCCCTTCCGCCTTTCTTCTGTACACTCTCAAAAAGAGGCAGGAGTCGCTCCTGCCCCCATATATAGGAAGTATCCCGATCCAGCCGCTTAAACGGTCATGATCTCCTTTGTCTTATCTTCCACCAGACGGTCTACCTTCTCGATCATCTTATCTGTCAGCTTCTGCATCTTCTCTGTGGTCTCAGTCAGCTCGTCCTCAGAGATATCGCCTGCCTTCTCAGCTTTCTTAAACGCATCGTTGGCATCCCGCCGGATATTGCGGATGGCTACCTTGGCGTTATCGCCCTTCTTCTTTACATCCTTTGCAACTTCCTTTCTGCGGTCCTCTGTCATCTCAGGGAAGATCAGGCGGATGCAGCTTCCGTCATTGGTGGGGTTGATGCCAAGCTCCGAAGTCAGAATGGCCTTCTCAATCGCCTTTAACAGGCTCTTCTCCCACGGCTGGATCACGATCATGCGCGCCTCAGGAACGGAGATATTTCCTACCTGCTGAAGAGGGGTGGGCGTACCGTAGTAATCTACCTTGATTTTGTCTAAAACATGGGGATTGGCACGGCCTGCGCGGATAGTGCCGTAATCGGATATCAGTACATCCAGTGTCTTATTCATCTTTTCCTCATAAAACTTTAAATCTTCCATATGTCCTCCTGTAACACAGGCCGTAAACGCCTGTTTAATTTTATGAAAATAACAATATCCTGATCTTTAAAACAGCCGGCTACGCCGTAACGATTGTGCCGTTAATCCGTCCCTGCATCGCGTTTGCAATACCGTCAGGCTCATTTAAACTGAATACTGCCATAGGCATCCTGTGCTCCATACACATAATGGAGGCAGTCAGATCCACAACGGCCAGCTGTCTGTCGATTACCTCCTGGATGGAAATGGTATCGTACTTCTTAGCCGCAGGATTGATCTTCGGATCACTGTCGTATACGCCGTCGATGGCCTTTGCCAGAAGAATACAGTCTGCATCCATCTCAATCGCCCGAAGGGCAATGCCCGTATCAGTTGAGAAATAGGGATGGCCCGTGCCGCCGGCAAAGAATACCACCGTGCCGCGCTGGAAATACCTGTTGGCGCTATCCTTTGAAAACAGCTTTGTCATGGAGCCGCATTCAAACGGAGTCAATATCTGCGTATTCATCCCTGCATTTCTGAAGATCTCGGATACATAGATACAGTTCATAATGGTAGCCAGCATACCGATCTGATCCGCCTTTGTGCGGTCAATGGCCTCGCTGGTGCGTCCTCTCCAGAAGTTGCCTCCTCCGATGACGATTCCTACCTGAACCCCCGCATCCACAGACAGCTTTACCTGTCTGGCCACCTCTTTTACCGTGTCCTCATCAAAACCCGTCTTTTTCGGTCCGGCCAGAGCCTCGCCGCTTAATTTTAAAAATACTCGGTTCATTTTCATGAATGGATCTCTCCTTATGTTCACTTATCATCCACCAGCCGGGAAATGGCGGCAGATGATATTCTGAGAACAGTATAGCATACTCCGGTCAATTTGCAAAGAAAAAGGAAACAACTTTTCTATTTTTCAGCATTTTTAATTTAAAATTGAGGTTTTTCCCCTATTGTATTATAATAGAAACGATTGGTGTACCAGGAAGCTTTCCAAAATACACACTACACTCAGGGAGGTCCATGTATGGAATGGTTTAAAAAGAACAAAAAAGAGACGGAACACGTCCGGGAAACAGTAAAGGGGCTGAATGATCGTTCCTTTCAGATTCCAGCCAAAGGCGTGGTGATGAAGGTCTATCTGGAAAACTTCAAAAATCTCAATAAATCTTTCGGATACGATTACTGTGAGGCGCTTCTTGCTCAGATTACAGATTATTTAAACGGTGTATCCGGCAGCAGGGTATTCCGCTATATCGGCGTGGAATTTATGATCGTGCTGGAAGGTGCAGGGGAAGGTGCGGCCTGCGATCTGGCTGCTAAAATCTTAGAACGGTTTGAGAGTGTATGGACTGTCGGCGAGTCAGACTGCGTCTGCTCCGCTCAGATCGGCATCTGCTCCTGCCCCACCTATGCTGAGGATATGGCTTCCCTTTTAAAGAATCTGGATACGGCCGTAGCTGCCGCCGAAGAATGCGGCCCCAACCAGTATGCTGTCTTTGACTCCAAACTTCATGGACAGGCTCTGCGCCGTCAGGCCATTGCCCGCTATCTTCAGACTGCTCTGGAAAAAAAGGAGATCGAGGTCCGCTACCGCCCCACCTACAGCCTGAAGTCCGGGCGTTTTACCAGAGCCGACTCTTATATGCGCATTTTCATCCAAGGGATCGGCCTCATTGGCGCAGGGGAATTTATGCCGATCGCTGAGGATTCCGGGCAGATTCGGGCAATCGGCTATTATGCCCTGGAGGATGCAGGCCGTTTTATTGCCCGCCTTCTTAAAGCCCAAAGGGAGTTTGAGTCTATTTGTATCCCCGTTTCTCCCATTCTTCTGATCCAGGAAGATTTTGTTGACCAGGTGGAGAACGTGATCGCCCGATATGAAATCCCGGCAGGGAAACTGGCTTTAGAGCTGGATGATACGGCACTCTCTTCGGTCTATTTAAATGTAAATATCACCATGCAGCAGCTGGCAGATCTTGGGGTGGAACTGGTACTTAACCACTTTGGTTCCGGCTGCGCTCCCGTTACAGGCATACTGGATCTGCCCGTAAACACGGTGAAATTAGAGCGTATGTTTGTATGGGAATTAGAGACGAATCCTGCTTCTGCCGCCATCGCCGGGGGACTGATCCAAATCGCCAAGGATCTGAATATCCATATCATCGCAGAAGGCGTAGAAACAGAAAACCAGCTAAACGCCCTAAACAGCTATGGCTGCGAATATCAGCAGGGTTTTTACTATGCTCCCACAATGGACAAGGAGACACTGGTGAAGGTACTGGGCCATACCCTGGAAGAATCACGGATCACCGTCGAAGAAGAAAAGCGGAAAATGGCGCGTTAAGAGAGGACGGGAGGATTATGAACGAGAGAGAAGAAATTATCCAGTTGTGGTTTGAAATGTGGCTGAAACAGCAGGATCTGGGAATAGATCATATTTTTACAGAGGATGTCATTTACACAGAAAGCTGGAGTCCGCAATACCGCAGTCGGGAAGCCGTAAAGCACTGGTTTGAGGAATGGAATACCCGGGGCAGAGTGGCTGTCTGGGATATTAAACAATTTTTTCACAAGGAAAATCAGACGGTTGCAGAATGGTATTTTAAGAATGAAATGGCTTCGGGAAAAACGGAAGAATTTGACGGTATTTCTCTGGTAGAATGGACAGCTGAAAATCAGATAAAGTCATTAAAGGAATTTGGCTGCAATCGCAGCAATTACAATCCTTATGAATCTGGCGATACCCCCCGGTTCAGAGATCAACAGACAAATTGGTTTTGAATGGACGGGAACCTGAAAGTCTCCTCCCAGCGGGAGGTTTTCAGGTTCCTGCTCTTAATTTTGCCAGGATCTGATGGGCGTCTGCTGTTTCCATGACACCACACAGATCGTAGATCTTTCCCGCAAGTTCCGGATCATCTCCCGTATTTTTAACCACCCAGGCCCTGGAAACGTCGGCCTGATAAAGACGCAGGATCTTTGCTGTCAGGAAAAGGATCTCCTTGTCCTTCTTCTCCTGTATATGTCGTTTCTGCTGGCGCTCGTACCGGCTTCTTTTCAGCTTTTCCCGTTTCGCAATGGCATCTTCCGGTGTGCCGTAGCCTTTTTCCAGCCAGATGGTTTCCAGCGTATAGGCCCCGTCCTCTATGGTGATCACAGCCATTGAAAGCGGCAGCGTGCCACGCTTGTAGCCGCAGCTTCCGGGATTCAGCCAAAGCCGTCCGTTTATCTCCTGCTGCTGATACATATGGGAATGGCCGAAAATTACCACCTGAACGTCTCCCAGACTGCCCGGAATATTCGTTCTTTCATGGGCCATAATGAATTTCACGCCGCCGATTTCAAAGCGCTTAATTCCCGGAAGGCCTCCAGACCATCCCCTGTCATTGTTTCCTCTTACCGCAAAAAGAGGCTGGCCTACCTCCAGCTTATGATAGAGCATCTGTGTATCAAAATCTCCGGCGTGTATAATCACGTCGCAGGTCTCCAGGATCCTCTCCACCTCCGGCCTCAAAACGCCGTGTGTATCCGCTATAACAGCTGCCCGTATCGGTTCCCGTCCCATTGATTGCCCTCCTAAATATTAACCCCACTGCCCTGTTTTCAGGGAAATATCCGGTTATTTTCATCCGGTTTACTGTTTTTTTCTGCACAGCAGCGGTCAGAGGTGCCTATCTTTTCCTTCACTGCCGGCAGCGATTTATAATTATAAGGAATAATTTATGTTTTTTCAATAGAATCTGCGGGGAATTTGCAGACCCTATAAGCGCGTGCACCCTTTGGACAAAAACCGGTATTTTCTGACGATTTTGTGAACTTTATTGTACGAAGCCATTTGATGTGCTACAATGCAGTTATTATACTTTGAAAAATACCAAAAGGAGAACCTTTGACCATGAAAAAATACAACCGACTTCTTCCTGCCCTTGGAGCTGCCCTGCTTTTCACTCTTGGCTCTGCTTTCTCTGCCCAGGCCGCCGATATCGGCTGGGTCAGCGAGGACGGCGTCTGGCGTTATAAAGACTCTTCCGGAAATTATGTAACCAACGCATGGAAAGCCTCAGGAGACTCCCTGTTCTATCTGGGAAGCGACGGAAAGATGGCGGTGAGCCAGTGGATCGATGATGAATCCTATGTAAATGAAAACGGAGCCATGGTGAAAAATTCCTGGATCCATGTGACGGAAACCGGCGGGCAGAAGCCAGCGGGCTGGTATTATGTGGACTCAAAGGGAAAGCTGGAAAAAGACGGATGGGAGACCCTTGGGAATTATAAGTATTCCTTTGACAGCGAAGGAAAAATGCGGACCGGATGGTTTTTTGACGGCGACGATATCTACTACCTGGGCGGCGAGGATCAGGGCTATGCAAAAACCGGCTGGCAGTGCCTTGATTTCGACGAGGAGGATAAGCCGGAGGACGGCGATATCTCTGAATCCCGCTCTTCTGCTTCGGATTCTTCCAAGTGGTTCTATTTTCAGTCCAACGGGAAGGCAAAGCGGGCCAAGGACAAAACCTATGCAGCCGAGACCATCAATGATAAAAAATACTATTTTGACGAGGACGGCGTGATGATGACCGGATGGATCGCCGTGGAGGAGGAAGCGGAAGCCGGCGATACCACAGGCATCAGCCGTTTTGTGTACCTTGGCGGCGATAATGACGGAACCATGGCCAGGGACACCTGGCTGGAACTGACCGACCACCCGGCAAGCTCGGAGGACAAGGACGCTATCACCGAGGGAGACAGCGATGAGATGCCTGAGGACGGCGATTCTAACTGGTACTACTTTGAAAGCGACGGCACCCCCGCCTATTTAAATGCCAAGGCCTCCACCATGAGCCGCGCCACTGCAAAGATCGGCGGAAACTCCTATTTCTTTAATCCCTATGGCGTACGTCAGACGGGTATGATCCGTATTGTAAATGCTTCCGGCGAAGAGATGGTCGGATACTTCGGAACCAGTGATTCAGACGGGAAAATGGTCACTGGCAAGAAGTCAGGCTTAAGCGTGGACGGCGATACGGGTACCTACTATTTCTCTGATTCCGGTTCCGACAAAGGCGCCGGCCTAAGCGGCACAAAGGACGGCTATCTCTATTATCAGGGACGTCTGGTAGAGGCGGAGGACGGCTCTGACTTTCAGGTATTTGAGGTAAAAAACAAGCTGTACCTTGTCAATGAATCGGGAAAGGTTCAGACGGACAGCAAGAACTATAAGGTAGACGGAAACTATATGTATAAGATTTCCGGAGGCACCATTTACTATATTGATGACGATAAAAATGTAGAAGGCAAGGTAGAAGCATCTGATGCCTCTACCCTGCCGGAAGTGATCTTTGATAAGGAATATGTTTTAAACTAATATTCTAAAGATCTCATACCGATATACGTTCCGGCCGGCGGTTCCCCAGGAGCGCTTCATGGAGGATCACCCCTCTAAAAGCCACTTTGTAAGCTCCCTGCAGGGGCCGCCCGGCCGGCTTTCAAATACATCTACAAAATTTAATGCAGCTCCCCGTTCCTTAAAGGCAGGGTATAAAAATCCAAATTCAGGCGTACCCGGTTCGTATTCTCCGATCAGGCTGCTTACGGTGCAGATCAGATATTCGTATACCTCATCTGAGCCTTCCAGCCATTCCTTATCTGATCCTTTTACGGGAACGTCATAACGGCCGTGAAACAGAAAGCAGGACCAGGGACGGCCCGGCCGGTATTTCTCTCCGATCAATTCATAAAAAAGATCTGTAAAAGCGTCATTTTTCATTCCACATTCCTTGATGGCGGTCAAAAGCTGCCACAGACCTCCAGGCCGCCTGGCCTGATCCGTCAGCCGATATTCCTTTAGCTGAGTATTGGTATCTGAAAAAAGAACGGTCTTGGCCAGGGCAAGATTTTTTGCCCGATCTGCCTGGGACAGCTTTAAAAAATTTGTGTTAAACGTACCGTCTGCATAGCTTTCCTCATCAAAATAGGCCCCGGCAATCCGTCCGACGGAAGAACGTGCGGGTGTCAGCCTCCTGGTCAGTTCAAGCATATCGTCTCTGTTTATCATATTTGTCTCCCTCTCTTACCGTTTCTTCTGAACGTTTTCGCTGATAGTTTAACGCGTATTGGCCCTAATAGCAATCCTCGTTTTCAGCTGGAGCCAGGAATACGCCTCTTCAGAAACAGTGGAAAGAAAAAATGCTGTCTATATTTGTATTTTTTTTTGTTTTATTGTGCAAAAAAGAGAACCTGTCATTTTTTACTCCTGTAATGGAATAAAATTCAATCTGGGTATTGATTTTTAGGTTTCATTTCGTTTATGCTTAGAAAGAAGCATTACACATACAATATGATAGCGAGGTATATGACATGAAACCGTTCAAAGAAGGAAAAGTTCGTGAGATCTATGACAATGGTGACAGCCTGATCATGGTTGCTACTGACCGCATCAGCTGCTTTGACGTGATCCTGCACAACATCGTGTCAGGGAAGGGTTCTGTACTGACTCAGATGTCCAAATTCTGGTTTGACTTTACAAAGGATATCCTTCCCAACCACATGATATCTGTGGATGTAAAGGATATGCCTGAGTTTTTCCAGAAGCCTGAATTTGAAGGAAAGAGCATGATGTGCAAAAAGCTTACCATGATCCCTGTAGAGTGCATTGTAAGAGGCTATATTACAGGCAGCGGCTGGAAGAGCTATCAGGAGAACGGCACCGTATGCGGCATCCGGCTTCCCGAAGGCTTAAAGGAGTCTGAAAAGCTTCCTGAGCCTATCTATACCCCTTCTACCAAGGCTGAGATCGGTGATCATGATGAAAATATCTCCTTTGAGCAGAGTATTTCCCATCTGGAGAAGTATTTCCCAGGAAAAGGGGAGCACTACGCAACCCTGATCCGCGATTATACACTTGCTCTTTATAAGAAATGTGCAGACTACGCTTTAAGCCGCGGCATCATTATCGCTGACACTAAGTTTGAGTTTGGTCTTGACGAAGAAGGCAATGTAGTGTTAGGAGACGAGATGCTCACTCCCGACAGTTCCCGTTTCTGGCCTGCAGACGGCTACGAGGCAGGTCATTCCCAGCCATCCTTTGATAAGCAGTTTGCAAGAGACTGGCTTACCTCCCATCCGGGCAATGACTGGACGCTGCCTGAGGAAATTGTCAAAAAAACCATTGACAAGTATCTTCAGAGCTATGAAATGCTGACTGGCAAAACGCTTAAGTAACGGTTTTTGATCCGCTGGCAGCAACGTGAATATACAGGAAGCAGGCGCTTTCCAGATCCGATTCATCCGGCTGGAAGGCGCCTGCTTGCATCTTAGCAGCTACATAAGCCCATATTCCCTTAAAAGCACTCCAAGCTCCGTAGGTTCGATCTTCTTTAACAGCAGCTTTTTAAGCATTTCAAAAGGCATGGGCAGCTTTTGGGCCAGCGGCGATTTTCCGTCCATCAGCTTTACAGAAGCCTCTAACAGCGCGCGGATATCGTACACGCTGCCCCATACTTCCGGCACTCCCCGATCTACGCTGCAAAGGCCGTAGACGGCTTCCATGGCAGTGCGGACCGAATATTCTGTGGTAAAAACCGTATCTCTGGGTGTCTGGGCAAACTGACCTAAAAAAGCTGTATTTACACTCCCATCAGGAATTACATCCGGCCGGTCCCCGTCCCGTCTCGGCATGAAAAAGGCCGTGATATATGGCATCATAGCAGGAACACAGTTTGCTCCATGATCTGCCAGCCATGGGATTTCCTCTGCCGGCACGCCCAGATGGTACAGCCATTCGGATGTGATCTCCTTACCGGTGCACTCTCTCATGGGTTTTCGGACAAAATCCCCCAGCGCATCCGGGAAAAGCCCATAGAGCCAGATACACACCTCCTCCTTCTTCTGCTCCTTAAACTGTCCCTGACGGTTGATGGTCCAGCTTAACAGCCAGCCGGAATCCATACAGCTGACGATCCCGCCTGTAACCACCTTACCGGAATGAGGATCTCTTTTGCAGATTTTTTTTACATATGAAAGAATCCGCTCGTCGGAGGTAGTAATAGTGGCGGATTCCCAGCAGGTCTTAGACGGCTCCGAACAGAATTTTTCCGGGCGGCCAAAGGAAGGATCCTGCGCCGCGATATTCTTCCAAAGATTCCAGCATATTCCGCTTTTTGTCTGGTTCATTTCCTTTGGCGCATGATCCTGATCCCCGTAAACCGTACCCTCAGTGCAGCTTCCATTTGTAATGAAAACAAGATCCTTTTCTGTCATGGGAAGTTCTGCCCGGCCTCCGTTTATGATACAGTCAATGGATCTGGCGGTCTTTTTTCCATTCTGTATTTCAAACCGCACGTTGGTCACTGTGACGCCGAAGCGAAACTCCACTCCCGCATCCTCCAGATAGCGTTTCATGGGCAGGATGAGGGACTCGTACTGATTATAGCGGGTAAATTTAAGCGCCGAAAAATCAGGCAGGCCGCCGATATGGTGGATAAAGCGACGCAGATACAGTTTCATTTCCAGGGCGCTGTGCCAGTTTTCAAAGGCAAACATCGTGCGCCAGTAGAGCCAGAACGCCGAGTCAAATACTTCTTTGTCAAATACATCCTCAATGGTCTTATCAAACAGATCCTCATCTCTTGTGAAAAAAAGCTTCATGATCTGGCGGCTTCCTTTTTCGCTTAAGCCGAACCGCCTGTCAGCACAGGCCGCCTGCCCCCGGTTCTTCGTGGCGCGGCAAAGGGAATAGTTGGGATCCTCTTTGTTCAGCCAGTAAAATTCATCCAGCACAGAAGCTCCCGGCGTATCAAGGGAGGGTATCGATCGGAACAGATCCCAAAGACATTCAAAATGATCCTCCATCTCGCGGCCGCCGCGCATGATATAGCCTCTTGTGGGATCCATTATCCCGTCACAGGCGCCTCCGGTAAGGTCGGAAGCTTCCAGGATATGGATCCGTTCTCCTGCCATCCCCGCATCCCGGATCAGGAAGCAGGCCGCCGCCAAGGAGGCCAGACCGCCGCCGATCAGCCATGCCGACCTTTCATCGATCCCCTCCGGCTTTTTCGGCCGAGCGAACGCCTCGTAATTTCCCTTTGAATAATAAAAGCGCTGTTCCCCCTGGCTGAGTGTTTTCTGCTTCTGAGGCGTGCTCTTTTTCTGTCCCCGTTTTTTTTGGGCCATCATAACCGCCGCACCGGCACCGGCGGCCATCATTCCCATGGCACCGGCCATCCACATATTTGCCCTTTCAGGCCTCATAGCCCGATGCTTCATCCGGGAGGATGCAGCCATTTTCTTTATCCCACGGGCCATCGCTGTATGCTTCATGTTGGGAACCACTGCCATCCCCTTTATTTTGGGCGACATCACCATACGTTTCATCAAAAAATCCCGCCTTTCGTCTTTTTGGGAGTATCTGGAAAGCACGCCCTCAGGCGCGGATTCCAGACCTGATAATAGTCTGTGCCGGAATCCATTCTTTTAAACGATAAAGTATTTCAGAAAAACTATCCTGTAAGCCGTCATTTATTTATCAAGTTTATGTGGTATAATGCAGTTTATAGGGAGACTGCCACAGAGCAGCTTATTTGAACCATGCTAACCTGGCAGAAAAAGGCAACTCCAAAGCCATTTTTCGCGATTCGGTAAAATAAAAGCAATTTTGAACGAGGATAAAGTTATGCACTTTGTAAAAACGAAAAGTATCTTATCATCTAAAAATGGGATGAATTTATATCGCGGCTGTACTCATGGCTGTATATACTGCGACTCAAGAAGCAAGTGTTATCACATGGAACATGACTTTGAAGATATTGAAATCAAAGAAAATGCTATTGAGCTATTAGAAAATACCCTTAAACGGAAACGTGAAAAATGTATGTTGGGTACAGGCTCTATGACAGACCCGTATATCCCCCTGGAAAACAAACTGGGGAATGTCCGCAAGGCATTGGCTTTAGCAAACCAATACGGTTTTGGCTTCACTTTAATAACCAAATCCGACCAAGTATTGCGGGACTTAGATCTTTTGAAGGCTATCCATGATAAAACAAAGTGTGTCGTGCAAATGACGCTGACCACCTTTGATGAAGATTTATGTAAGAAGATTGAGCCGAACGTAAGCACAACAAAGGAACGAGTTGCGGCTCTGAAAAAAATGAATGAAGCAGGTATTCCCACCGTTGTCTGGCTTTGCCCCATTCTTCCATTCATCAATGACACAGAAGAAAATATCAGAGGGATTTTAGAATATTGTATTGAAGCAAACGTATATGGCATTATTTGCTTTGGAATGGGACTAACACTCCGTGAGGGAAACAGAGAGTATTTTTACAATCAGTTGGATCGGTTATTTCCTCACCTGAAAGATAAATATATACGCACTTATGGTATGCAGTACCAGCTTAATAGTCCTAAAAACAATGCACTGATGAAAATGTTTCATCAAATGTGCGAAGACAGCGGAATAATCCACGATAACCAGAAAATATTTGAGTATCTGTATCGTTTTGAGGAAAAAAACGCCCCTGTTCAGCTAAACTTATTTGACTTAATTTAAACCCAACGGCAAACAAAAAAGTCAGTGGAACCCCTCACCCGGCTCAAAAGCGTGGCAATATACTGTTGAAAAAAAATATAGATTTACTGCCGCTCCTTAAAGAGACAGCAGTAAATCTATATATCATAATGTCAGCACACTAAATTGGTTCAAAATCAGCGGCTCCGTGTTTGCATAACGGGCAGATGATATCCTCCGGCAGCGTGTCGCCTTCATAGATATAGCCGCATACCTTGCAGACAAAGCCCTTTTTGCCCTCGGTCTGAGGCCTGGGCTTTACGTTGTTCTGATAGTAGGTATATGTCATGGTCTCACGGTCGCTCATCACTCTGGCTTCCGTAACAGAGCATATAAACATACCGTGGGTGTCCAGATCCACATACTGTTCTACCTTCAGGGACATAAACGCATTGATATATTTGGGAAGGAAGGTCAGGCCATTGTCAGAACGGCAGATCTCCATGCCGGCAAACTTATCCGTCTGTCTTCCACTCTGAAATCCAAACGTTTCAAATACCTTAAACGGCGCTTCCACGGACAGACAGTTGACGTTCATAACGCCGGTCTGCCTGATCACATGATGCGAGTAGTTGGCCTTGTTAATATTTACAGCCACGCGCAGCGGAGTATCGGTAAGCTGGGTCACTGTGTTGACAATCAGACCGTTATCCCTTGTTCCGTCGTTGGACGTCACGACATAGAGACCGTAGCCAATCTTAAAGAGAGCCTTCATATCGTGTTTATTGGCTGTATTTTCAGAACGGGCAATGTATTCCTCGCAGAGCTCTGCAGCCATCTGCTCGATCTGCTCCCGATTTTCACTGCTTATGGCAGACTGGATGGTTATCTTATCCTTTAACCAGGTGATATCCTTTGAAGATGCAAACATGGCCTTCATGGTTTTTGCCGCCTGGGGCGCCCAGGAACCATTTTCAATGAGACCGATGGTGCGCTTACGGTAGCCACGTTCCGTAAGGTGGTCGATAAAGGTTTTCATAAACGGGAAAATATCAGCGTTATAGGTTGTAGTAGCCAGCACCAGCTTGCCGTAGCAGAAGGCATATTCCACAGCCTTTGACATATCCATACGGGCCAGATCGCAGAGCACTACCTCCGGGCAGTTTTTCTCCTTTAATCTGGATGCCAGAAGCTCCACGGCCTTCTTTGTGTTTCCATACACAGAAGTATAGGCGATCACCACTCCGTCCGATTCCGCCTCATAGGAGGACCAGATGCTGTATTTTTCAAGATAATGACCCAGATTTTCCTTCAAAACCGGTCCATGCAGAGGGCAGATGATCTGAATATCAAGACTTGCTGCCGCTTTTAACAGGTTCTGAACCTGTGCGCCGTATTTTCCAACGATGCCAATGTAGTAGCGGCGGGCCTCGTCATCCCAGTCCTCTTCCACATCCAGAGCTCCGAACTTGCCGAAACCATCTGCTGAAAACAGAATTTTATCTGCTGCATCATAGGTCACCATTACCTCCGGCCAGTGTACCATGGGCGCAAATACAAAGGTCAGCACATGGGTTCCCAGGGTAAGCATATCCCCGTTTGCCACCTCCAGGGTACGGCCGTTGAGATCCATCTCAGGGAAAAACTGCTTCATCATGGCAAAGGCTTTAGCGTTAGATACAATGGTGGTGTTGGGGTAGACCTTCATAAAATTGTGGATGTTGGCGGAGTGATCCGGCTCCATATGCTGAATGATCAGATAATCCGGCGCTTTCCCCTTTAAAATCTCAGCCAGGTTGTCCAGCCACTCATGGGTAAATCTTGCGTCTACGGTATCCATAACCGCCGTCTTTTCATCGCAGATCACATAGGAATTGTAACACATCCCATTAGGAACCTGATACTGTCCCTCAAACAGATCGACGCTGTGGTCATTCACGCCTGCATAGATAATGTCTCTGGTAATTTCCATTGTTATACCCGTTCCTTTCTGCATTATATGTTTATTCTACCACGGGTTTTATGAATTTTCCATCTATAGTTTGTTAAATTTTTATTTATTTCCGTTTTTACTTTCCTTCCTGCCATACCATCCAATATTCCAGTTCTCCGTATCCTCATCCCGATTTTTCCTCTGAATTGTAAACTGCGTTCTCTCATAAAACACAAAGGCCCTGGTATTCTTTGCGTATACGCTTCAGCTCAGCCTCTGCCAGCATCCCCTTCCCCCTTCCATAATGATCCTTCCAATACAGGGGAGGGATAAAATTATGGGCTTTAAGATTGGTGCCCAGCCAAATGGCGGCGATCGCGCCGATCTCATTGCTGGGCATCGTCCGTATCATTTCCATTCTCTTTTTTTCATTCAGGTTTTATATCCTGTGGTTTTACCATACCTTCCCTGTAAAATCCATGGATTTACCGCTGTCAGCGACGGATTTGCATTCGGATCATGATTTGCTAACGACTCTATACAGTTTTCATCAAGGCTCTGTTCCCTGATCCATGCCAGAGAGTTCTTCTGCGCTTCTTTATCAGACGCAATACCAGACGGAATCATCTCTCTCCAGCTTTTTTCTGCATAACCGCCATCAGATAATAGGATGATTCGCTGCATCCAGAACATTATTTCATTTATAAAAAGGGTATACCACATTTGTGACATACCCTGACACATTCAGTCTTTTTACAGTGATCCAATAGAAAGCGCCGTTTTTAAAGCGTCCGCTGTTACAGTAACTGCATTTCCCGGAGAATGCCTGGCTTCCCCAATCACGAAAACCTGCGGCGCAAATTCAGACACAGCTTCACTTAGCGGATTATTAGAACGCGTTCCCATGGCCAGTACAATATTGTCATACCCTCTTACAGAACGCAGAGAACCATCTTTGGCCATATACTCAATGCCATCAGGATAAAACCGGGTTATCCTTGCATCTGGATACAGAAAAACATGATTTCGTTCAAATCTTTCAAACATATATCTCCGATTCTCCGGAGCAATCTCCGCTGCAATCGTAGATTTCATTTCTGCAACAGCGACATGATGGCCGCGTTCTGCCAGATATTCTGCCGTCTCACATCCGATCATTCCTCCCCCTGCAACAATCACCTTTTTTCCAACAGCACCTTTTCCTGCAAGCATATCCTGTGCAGTTATATAACCGCAATCTGATAAACCGGGAATCGACGGCAGCAGCGGCAGAGAGCCTGTAGCCAGAATAACTGCATCCGGCGCAAGGGAACGGATGGATTCCAAGGCAGCCTCCGTATTAAGGCGTACTTTTACACCGGCTTTTTCACAGCGCACGATCATAGCGCGGACAGCAGCGGAAATCTGTCCTTTTCCTGTCGGATATGCAGCAATGCGAAAACTTCCGCCAAGTTCGCTGTCCTTTTCAAATAAGGTAACCGAATGGCCGAACACTGCGCACGCCCAGGCAGCATACAGGCCGGCGGGACCGCCGCCTACCACTGCAACCCTCTTTTTTACTGCGGCGGGTTGCCATTCCCCTTCTCTTCCTACACAGGGATTCAGGGCACAGGTAATCGGCTTTCCAGCAAACATATTTGGAACACACCCAAGCAGACAGCCTATACACGGCATCAATTCCTCCAGCTTTCCTGACCTGGCCTTATTGGGAAGTTCCGGATCAGCAATGCTTTGTCTCCCAAACGCAACCAGATCGGCACGGCCCTGTTTTACAAGCAGTTCCGCATATTGCGGTTCTGTAAATCTTCCCACTGTGATCACAGGAACAGAAACAGCGCGCTTGATTTCACTGGTCAGATCCCCGTTAAAGCCTCCGTGTGTCATACCGGGTGCCCACATAAATTCATCATGCAGATGAACCGAACGCGTAACATGAAGTGCATCCACGCCACATTCCTGCTCCAGATAGGCGGCTGCGCCTGCCGCATCCTGAACGCTCTGACCGCCCTCCACTTCATCACAGGCATTGATCCGGCAGAGAACCGGGATACTTCCTCCAGTTTTGCGCCGGATATTTTCGATGATCAGACGCGGCAGACGCATTCTGTTTTCAAAGCAGCCTCCAAATTCATCCGTGCGATGGTTTGTCCGTTCGGAAATAAATGTACTTACCAGATAACCATGAGCACAATGCACCTCCACCATATCAATCCCTGCCTGCTGGGCTCTTCTGGCTGCGTCTCCATAGCACTCGATCACATGGTAAAGTTCTTCCGTGGAAATGGCTTCCGGTATTTCCCTGCCGCAGGAAACCGGGATGGAACTGGCTGCTTTCAGAGGATATCCGGTAAGCCGGGAATTTCCCTCCGGGCCTGCGTGCTGAAGCTGAATCGAAACTTTCGCTCCATATCTGTGGCAGTTCTCCGCCACCTGCCGAAAACTGGCGATGGTATAATCTGAAAAAAGGCATGGCTTGTGCGGTCCGCCCTTTGCCTGATAGTAAACCACGGTAGACTCAATGGTTATCAGTCCAAAACCACCCTTTGCGCGTGCTGTATAGTAGGCAAGAGAACGGTCGCTGAGGGTTCCGTCCGGATTGGCAAGATTGTTCCCCATCGGAGGCACCACAAAACGGTTAGGAACGGTCACACTGCCGATCTGAATGGGTTTAAACATAATTGAAAATTTCATAATCTCTGTATCCCCTTTCTCCAGAAAGGATTTCTTCAGGCGAACAGCCCATCCTTTTTACTCCCCTCTGTCAGAAAAAAATTGCTCCTGTAATTCTCTCCATGGCATCTCCTGTCCGGTGAACAGCTTAAATGCGGCAGCCCCCTGCCGCAGCAGCATTCCAGTTCCTCCGATTACAGTCCTGCATCCCGCTGCCTTTGCATCTGACACCAAACGGGTTTCCAGCGGATTATAGATTGTATCGGCCACAACCAGATCCGGGCGGAGCAATGAAGGATCCACCAGGGATATGCCATCCATAGGCTTCATTCCTACCTTTGTTGCGTTAATGAGGATATCGCTCTCACGAACAGCTTCAGAGAATACCCTGTCATCCTCTATATCACATATAGATACGCTGCAGTTTAACTCCGAATCTGTCAGCCTCTTTACGATCTGTCTCCCGTTTTCATAAAATTCGTCCATCCGATTGAAAATGACGATCTTTGAAATGCCCTCCATGGCTGCCTGGACACAAATGGCAGTAGCTGCACCGCCCGTACCAAGCAGAACTGCCTTTTTTCCCTGAAGTTTTACGCCATGAGCGCGGAGATTGTCGGTAAAACCAATACCGTCCGTATTATAGCCGATCAGTTTTCCCTCATCTGTCACCTTTACTGTATTGCAGGCTCCGATCCGTTCTGCAGCCGGTGTGATTTCATCTAAATACTTCATAACCGCAGTCTTATCCGGCATTGTGACATTAAATCCCTTCACATGAAACGCCTTAATCGCCGCGATCCCTTCCTCCAGTTTATCCAAAGGTACATCAAAGGCAAGATAAACAGCATCGATACCCGCCCTGTCAAAGCTGTAATTATATATGGCCGGAGAACCGGAATGGCCGATCGGAGAACCGATCAGGCAGTAAAGCTGGGTGCGTCCTGAAATGTTATGTTCCATCTTATCTTTCCTCCTTGCTCTGTGTTGTTTTATATCAGTTCCGGCCAGTCAGATTTTAAGAGGCTCACGACGGAATCGTAGTTTTCCCTCGCCGCGGATATAATCCCATGTGAGAGGATTTCATCGCTGATCACCTCAACGGCCACAACGGCGGGAACAGCGCCTTTTTTACGAATCATGTTCAGAAAACCAGCCGTATTTCCCGCCCCTGTTCCCGGCATCATACGGTCATGCATGGATTCATCACGCAGGACGCTGCCGGCATAGGGTTGCGGACGGACATCATTCAGCTGAATGGCAATGATTTTATCAGCCGGAATTTCCTTAAGAATATCCGGAGCGTAAGAATATCCGGAACGGATCCAATGCCAGGAATCTAATATCAGTCCGGTATTGCGGCAGCCAGCTGCTAAAATAACCGCCCAGGCTTTCTCTATATTTGGCAGGCCGCTGTACGGCATAGGCTCTATGGCAATTATGTACTGCCCTGCTCTCCGGCACAGTTCCTCCAGTTTCTGTGCGGTATATTCTATGGAATAATTTTCCATAAGTCCGCAGTTAATATGTTTTACTCCAAACAAGTCACACATATGAAAACAGATCTGCTCTTTATACATCTGTTCATAGGAGCGCCTGCGTTCCGCCCACTGGACGATATATTCTACCTCTGTGACGCGCATATCATATTTTTTCAGAATTTCAAGCATATCCGTATCAGACATTCCCTCATTTAAGGCGTCTGCATAGTTTTCCGCCCGCAGACCGATCCCTTCAAAACCGGCAGCTTTTGCGGCAGAAACACGCTCTTCAAAAGAGCACTGATCTCCCAGCGTCCATGAACTGATGGTAATTGGACATTTTTGTGACATTGCACATTCCTCCTGTATTTTTCTGTTTTCCCTTCCGGCCCGGAACAGACGGGACAGCCAATCGTCATGTCTGACGGTAAATCCAGTTTAGCGTTGTGCGTGATAAATAGCAAATAAATATTTTTAATGAAATTATAGATATTATCTATGATTTATCCTATAATATTTCTGTAAGAAGGAGGATGCCGGGATGAACCTGTTTTATTTACGTTATTTTGTTACACTGGCCCATGTACAGCATTATACAAAGGCAGCCGAACAGCTATGTATTACACAGCCAAGCTTAAGCCACGCAATTACTCAAATGGAAAAGGAGCTTGGGCTTCCTCTTTTTGAAAAAAACGGACGCAACACAACGCTGACTCGGTATGGAGAGGAGTTTTTAGCCTGCGCGGAACATACATTGTCTGCACTGGACGCGGGAATCGAATCCCTTCAGCGAAGTGCCCGCGGAGAGGGAATGATCCGGTTGGGATTGCTGCGAACACTGGGGATTGAGTTTATTCCCCGCCTGGCTGCAGGGTTTCTGAAAGAAAATCCTGATTTAGATGTGCAGTTTACCTTTCATACAGGAGTGACTCAAACGCTGCTGGATGGACTGGCCGCCAGGAAATTTGATTTAGTATTTTGTTCTCAGCCCCCGGCTCAATTAAAATTCACCGCAGTACGGGTACAAAAGCAGCATCTTGTTTTAATCGTTCCCAGAGATCATCCGCTTGCCCTGCGCAATGCCATTGATTTGGCGGAAACAGCCCCTTATCCCCAGGTTTTTTTTGAAAAAAGTTCCGGCATACGGTCTGTGGTAGATAAGATGTTTGCGCAGATCGGCATAATTCCGCAAATTGCTTACGAAACAGAAGAAGATCAGGTGATCGCAGGACTGGTTGCGCAGGGATTTGGAGCTGCGGTCGTTCCCTATATGGACTTATTATTAAAACTGGATCTCAAGATTTTACAAATCAGATCTCCCTCCTATACGCGGGATCTCTTTATGGTAAATGACGACCGCATATTTATGCCGCCCTGTGTGCGCCGCTTCCGTCAGTTCGTCCTTGACGGAAAAACTCTCCAGTGGTCAGAAACGATATAAGGAGTATTGGCTTAAACCATACCCTCAAAGGCACAATAAAGGCGGTATGACCCATTTTCAGATACATACCGCCTGCTTTTTTACTTAATATAGCTTACGTGTCTGCAGATTTCTTCGTAAACAGCTTCTTTCCTCTCATTAAAGACTACCTTGTTTTCTTCAAAGAGATTGCGCCCCTGAGTATCGATGGATACAATCAGTGGGCCAAATTCCTTCACGCGGCAGTTCCAAAGTGTTTCCGGCATTCCAAGGTCTCTCCACTCCGCCCGGATGATTTCTTCCACTTCCACTGCCGCAACCACTGCATTTCCCGCCGGAAACACACAGTGAATCGCCTTATAATTTTTGCAGGCATACTCTGTATTCGGTCCCATCCCCCCTTTTCCGATAATCACTTTCACTCCGGTCAGTTCCACAAACTCCTTCTCAAACTTTTCCATTCTCATACTGGTCGTCGGTCCTACTGAAACCATCTCAAATTTATCATTTTCCAGCGGGCGGACAATTGGGCCGGCATGAAAGATTGCCGCATCGCGGACATCCACCGGCAATTCTCTGTGCCCCTCCACAAGACGCCTGTGCGCTACATCGCGGCAAGTTGTCATGCTGCCGTCTAAGTATATGATATCTCCAATATGTATATCCTCCAGATCCTTTGCACAGATTGGCGTAATCAAAACTTTCTTTCCATCTCTCATCTCTACCATTATAATGTCACCCCCGAATGTGTTGTAATCACATAGTTCAGATCTTTATCAAAGATAATATGGCCGCGGCGATGAGACCAGCATCCCACATTCACTGCAACGCCGATAACGGACGGATGTCTTGCCGCATTTTCAATATGAACTCCCATCACCGAATATTTTCCGCCCATTCCCTGCGGGCCAAGTCCTATTTTGTTGATTCCATCCTCCAGAAGTTTTTCCATGGAAGCTGCGCGCTCATTCTCATTGTGGCTGCCAAGGGGCCTCATCAGCGCCTTTTTTGACAAAAGGGCTGCTGTTTCGATGGAAGTCGCAACGCCTACGCCTACTAAAAGAGGCGGGCAGGCATTCAGGCCATAGGATGTCATCACATCCAGCACAAATTTTGTCACTCCCTCGTATCCGGCCCCCGGCATCAGAACCATTGCTTTTCCTGGAAGTGTGCAGCCTCCGCCAGCCATATAAGCATAGATCTCACAGGCATCGCTGTTGGGAACAATATCCCAGAACACAGTCGGAGTTCCCTTTCCCACGTTCTTTCCTGTGTTATACTCATCAAAAGTTTCAACGCTGTTGTGACGCAGCGGAGCTTCTTTTGTGGCAGTCACAACCGCTTCTTTCAACAGGGCTTCCAGTTCATCTATCAGCGGAAATTGCGTTCCGCACTTTACCCAAAACTGAAGCACTCCTGTATCCTGACAGCTGGGACGGTTCAAACGCACTGCCAGTTCCTGATTTTTTTTCATGGTGCTGTAAATAACTTTGGACAGAGGACTGTCCTCTTTTTCCGCCAGCTCATCCAGCTTAGCCGTAATATCATCCGGCAGTTTTTTTCCAATATGGCTTACAAAATTTGCCATATAGCGGGTAAGCTGATCTGCCTGTTCCTTCCTGTTCATTTGTTCAACCTCCTGAATCGTTACGTTTTTTCTATCAGAATCAGGACGTTCCGGTTCGTCTCCTAATAAGGGAGCGCTCCGGTCAGTCCGAATACTGCAAGGTATATAAGAATGATGATCCATCCATAGTTTTTCATATACTCTTTCTGGAACTCTACAAAATTCAGTTTCGTCTCTCCGCACAGCATATAAAGCGCCGGAATCACCGGACTGACCAGACGAAACGACTGTCCTGCCATTGATGCGACGGCTGCCTGAAGCGGCGTAATTCCAAAGGATCCCATGACGTCCTTCATCACTGAGGCAATCCCAAAATAAAAGGCATCCTGAGGCAGAAAACAAATGGCCGGAGCCGCTATGATGGAGTAAACCGGAGCCATATGGCTGCTTAAAGAGGTGGGAATCATGGCCGCAATGCTGTCAGCAAGCGCTGCTGCCATCCCGCTTCCCGTAAGTACGCCGGAGAAAACGCCTGCACCCATGGTTACAATCGCCGTAGGAAGAACATCTGCTGCCAGATCTTCCAGCCGGCCGGAACACAGATCTGCTTTCCTGTAGTTAACAATCAGTGCGATTGCCGAGCTCATCATAAAAATAATGGATCCATGGATTTCACCCTGAATCAAAAGCGCCAAAGCTGCCAGGGTAAGAACCAGATTAAAAATAAAAAGCCCGGGACGTTTGAGATCAGGATCTTTTTCGCGTATTGCATTCAGCATCTTCTGAATGTGTTCCTCTGATACATCTGCGTTCTTTTTGCCGGTGTATCCAAGACGTCTGCGCTCCTTAAATCCCAGACGCATAGCTAAAAGGATCACAGCTGCCTGAGCCGCCAGAAGGCCAGGGAGAAGCTCACGGAACAATTCATTGATCTCGATTCCCTGAGCCGTCGCAGAAGCGATCGTCGGACCGCCCCACGGAAGCATATTCCAGATGCCAATGGGTGCAACAATTGTAACAGCCAGATAACTGAGTTTCAGATTCATCTGCTTATACAGACTGATAAACGCCGAAATACAGATGATGATTGTAGTGGTAGTGTCTCCGTTAAATGCCACCACACTGGATACCATAACGGTGGACAGCAGAACCTTCAGCGGGTCGCCCTTTGCCTTTTTGATAAAAAATTCAGCTACCGGATCGAACAGTCCCACACCAAGCATAATATCAAAATACAGAATGGAAAATAAAATTGTGATAGCCGGTGAAATAACTCCCCATGAAATTTTTCCCGTCTCCGTATTCAGTTTAAAAAAGATGCCCTCCTGAATCCATCCGGCAAGCTCCAGGATATTGCTTCCCATTACCGCAACAGCCACAATACCGAACACAAACGGAATCAGAGTCAGTGCCGTGAATACAGACAGTTTTTTAGCTGAGAGCAGAACAATGAACGCGGTAATCATCGCCAGCGCAAGTACAGTTAACATACATATTTCCCCCTTTGTACATTTTATCTCTCATTGATTCAGGCAAGCATTTTAATCCTGTCGTTTTGTTTTGATTTTCCTTGCCCTTGATGGTTAAATATTACCATTTCACCAAAAATATCACTATCCGTTTCTCTATCTCTTTCCCACAGATTTTGCACTGTCAGTACGCCATATGGTATTGCACAGGGAAAAATACATTAAAAAATGAACCGGTTCTTTCAAAGAAAAAAGTTCAGGGATTTCCGGCTCCTGAACTTTTTTCTCATCTCTTATGCTGTTTTGGCTCCTAAAAAAATGGAATGTGGTGATTTTTTAGATTAGAAGGTTTCCTGCATTTTTATTTTTATCCCCATCGTATCACAGCGTTTTCATCTCTCCGTCTCCCATGAATCAATTTCCCGGCTGAGCTTATCCGCTTCAGATATAAATGCCCCCGCAAGCTGATGCAGCCGGAGGATATGCTCCCTGGCTGCATCACAGGCAGGACCCATGTGGCTCCCGCAGGATTCTCTTTCCTTTTTTTCCCGGTACTGTTCCAGCTTTCTGCACACATAAGGATCATCTGCTGAAATAAAAGTTTTTTTAAACTCCAGGTCACTGAGCGCATGATCCGCACTGAGTTGGCGGCGATATTCGGTCGGAGATTTATGGAAGCTTTCTTTAAAGGCTGCATTGAATGATTTTAAATCCGCAAAGCCATGTTCCATGGCAATATCAAGAATCTTTGCATCGCTCCGGCTCAGTGCGCGCGTTGCCTCTCTGAGACGGATTCTTGTCAGGTAGTCATAAAAATTAATCCCCAGATATGTTTTAAAAAGCTGAGAAACATAGCTGGGATTATATCCGCTCTCCTTTGCAAGCATATCCAGTCCAATTCTTCTGCAGTAATTTCTATTGATATACCGAATCATCCTATCAATTGCATCCAATTTTTTCTGGCTGAGATGAAATGCCGCCGACTGAATCCTTTTCGGCGGAAATTCCGAGATAAGCAGATACATAAGATTATAAAAAGAATGGTCAAACAGCAGCTTCTGCTGCGAATTTTCCCCTCTGGCGCCAAACATCATATCCGCCAGATTTTTCCGCATCAACCGGAATATCTCACCCTGTCTCGTTGCAGGATCTGAGCAAAGCTGGAAATGAAGATACTCTGCATCCTCATAATAATCCTTTAAAAACGCCGGATTTACATGAAGCACCATGGCGATGCTCCCCGACTCCCTTGAAAATGTTGCGTGACCGCTGTTTGAATTGATCAGAATCAGGTCGTCCTCCTGAAGGATCCGGTTTACGTTCTCTGAGCATACCTCGATTTCTCCCTTCAGCACAAGCAGAAATTCCAGATCCTGATGCCAGTTGTAATGATAGGAGCCGATGCGGTAAACAGACTGATCCGTCTCAATGTTTATATTCTTTCTGCTGTAATTGTAATGAAGCTGCTCCATGGCTTTTCTCACACCTTTCATCATGATAACCCACAAAATCGCGTGTATTTGGGAATCCATACCAAATCAGCGCCGATACTGCAGATCATTGCCCCTTTACAGGATATCATTTCGGCATTTTACTGTTTATAACATCTGTTCCCCATTTTGAAAGCAAAATAAGGATAGGTTTTAACGATTTTCCTAAATCTGTTAAAGAATATTCAACTCTGGGAGGAACTTCATTATATTGGATCCTTAACACTATATTATTTTCTTCCAATTCCCGTAAACTTTTAGCAAGCGCATTATTGGAAATACCGGGAAGTTTTCTTTTTAATTCATTAAAACGTATTATTTCTGCCTGGCATAAACACCATAAAATATGCATCTGCCATTTTCCGGTTAAGAGATCCAGCGCATATTCTACTGAACAATCCTTCATTTTATTTTTCCTTCTTCCGTATGGTTAATTATTTTTAACCAAGTTAAAAATAATTGCGTACTTGTTAATTGAAATTGCTGTAATATAATTATACAAGAAAAATCCCAAAACACAAGAGAGGTAAGATTTATGCACTATACAGAACCAATCATGAGACCCCCATGCGAAGGATATTCTATTTTAATTGAAGCTACTGCTGGATGTTCCCATAATAAATGTACCTTCTGCAGCGCTTACAAAGAAACCTGTTTTCGGATCGCTCCAATGGAGCAGATCCGGCAAGATATTGTAGAAGCAGGGCGATTTGCCACCTTCATGCAAACTCCACGTTATCTGGACGCAACAACAAATTATGTTTTAAGCTCTGCCGGAACAAAACATAATGAAAGGGGGTTTTTGCTCAGCGGGGACGCTTTTGCCATGAGTTTTAAAGATTTAAAGCAGATTGCGTTATGGATTCATGAATATATTCCTTCCACTAAAGTAATTACCGCTTTTACAACCGTAAACGATATCAGAAGAAAAACTTTAGAGGAACTGAAAGAGTTAGCTGCTCTCGGCTACAATGATCTTTATGTAGGAACGGAAACTGGAAGCCCTGATATTTTAGCATGGATAAAAAAGGGACATACTCTGCAAGATGCACTTGAGCAGTTACATAGATTAGAAAATACTTCTATTCGTTATTCGATACAGTATATCACTGGATTGGCCGGTTCAGGAAACGGTGTTAAAAATGCTGTCGAAAGCGCCGAATTCTTTAACCAGATTCATCCATATATGATCGGCTCATCTTCACTCACTATCTTCCCTGATACGGAGTTGGGAAACGCCTTTGCACATGGCACATTCACGGAAGCTTCGGAATTAGAACGGATAGAAGAAATGAGAGTATTGATCGATCATATAAAAATTAACACATTTTTTCAAGCCAGCATATTTCATCCATGATTCCGGTCGTTGGTTTGTTACCAAACGATAAGGAACGCCTATTATCGAATTTAGACCGTGTGATTGCTGAACTAAAATCCATGAAAATGCTGCCTAAATATGAACGAAATATTGTATAAGAATGGCTGTGCAGACATTGCAGACTTGAAAAAGAGAGTATCCCAGAGTCTGCGTAAATCCCTAAACAATCTTCTATCATTCTAAATGATCTTTTCGGAATGGATATGAGCTGTTTTACCAATTTTTCCGGTAAAATCATTCATTTTCTTCAATCCGTTTTAACAGCCAGAATACGCAAAAAACGCTGGAAACCGCATGATTCCAGCGTTTTTAATGTCTCTGTAAAATTCGGGATTACTGTCCCATCTGCTTTGCAACTTCCTCAGCAAAGTTCTCTTCCTTCTTCTCAAGGCCTTCACCTGTCTCGAAACGAACGAACTTTTTGATCTTAACATCAGCGTTATTCGCCTTTGCCACAGCTGCAACGTACTGAGCTACGCTCTGCTTTCCATCTTCAGCCTTTACATAAACCTGATCTAAAAGACAGAACTCCTTTAACTCTTTGTTGATACGTCCCTGGATCATGCCCTCGATTACCTTCTCAGGCTTGGAAGCTTCCTTGGGATCGTTCTGGATCTGAGCCATCAGGATGGACTTCTCATGCTCAATGAAAGCCTCATCAACTTCATCTCTGCTGGTGAACTGAGGCTTTAAGGCAGCTGCCTGCATAGCCACGTTTCTTGCCATCTCTTTGATCGCGTCATTTACAACGTTGGTCTCAACGTCAACCAGAACGCCGATTTTTCCGCCTGCATGGATGTAGGATGCTACGAAACCGTTCTCCTCTGTAAGCTTCTCAAAACGGCGGATGTTCATGTTCTCGCCGATGATGGAAATCTGGGAGGATAAAGCTTCCTTAACAGTCAGGGTCTCATCCTTAGCCCACTTCTCAGCCATAAAGCTGTCCATGTCAGCTGCGGAAGAAGCCAGAGCCTGCGCTGCTACGTCTGCAACGTATGCCTGGAATGTAGCATTCTTTGCAACGAAGTCAGTCTCAGCATTAACCTCTACTACTACTGCTGTTTTCTCATCAGCAGTCAGTAATGTATCTACGATACCCTCTGCTGCAATACGGCCGGCCTTTTTAGCTGCGCCTGCAAGTCCCTTTTCTCTTAAGAACTCAACAGCCTTTTCCATATCGCCGTCTGTAGCTGCAAGAGCTTTCTTGCAGTCCATCATTCCGGCACCGGTCATTTCTCTTAACTCTTTTACCATTCCTGCGGTTACTGCCATTTTGTCATCCTCCAATTTTAAAAGTTTTAATTACGCCTCTGCACCCTCTGCTTCAAATGCGTCTACAGGTACTTCGATCTCCATTGCGCCCTCTAAAACTTCGCCCTGCTTTGCCTCGATCACAGCGTCAGCCATCTTGGAAACGATCAGCTTAACGGCTCTGATCGCATCGTCATTGCCGGGGATTACATAATCCAACTCTTCAGGATCGCAGTTTGTATCAACAATACCTAACAGAGTGATTCCCAGTGTATGAGCCTCCTGAATACAGATGTGCTCCTTCTTGGGATCTACTACAAAGATTGCATCTGGGAGCTTCTTCATATCTTTGATGCCGCCCAGGTTCTTCTCTAACTTGTCCCATTCCTTCTTTAACTCGATTACTTCTTTCTTAGGAAGAACATCAAAGGTACCGTCCTGAGACATAGCCTCAATCTCTTTCAGTCTTGCAATACGGCTCTGGATGGTCTTGAAGTTAGTCAGCATACCGCCTAACCATCTCTCATTTACATAGTACATACCGCAGCGCTCTGCCTCAGCCTTGATAGCCTCCTGAGCCTGCTTCTTGGTACCAACGAACAGGATGGTGCCGCCCTCAGCTGCGATATCAGATACAGCCTTGTAAGCCTCATCTACCTTGCCTACAGACTTCTGTAAGTCGATAATGTAGATACCATTTCTCTCGGTGTAGATGTATGGAGCCATCTTGGGGTTCCATCTTCTTGTCTGGTGACCGAAGTGTACACCAGCTTCCAGTAACTGCTTCATAGAAATTACGCTCATGTTCTTTACCTCCATTTGGTTTTTAGCCGGGCCGCTGAGCATGGGCCCCGCATCGTCCGCCTGCTTCTTTTGCTTCCCGGAAGACCTGTATTATGTACAGGCACCTTTCCGTAGAATCCACAGACGTGTTTTTTGTCAGCCTTACAAATATATCATAAAAAAAGACAGGTTGCAAGTATTTTTTGCAATCTGCCTTTTCCCTGACGTTTATCCCTTTGCCTTTTAATATAAAGACGCTCTGAAACTACTTTAAATTTGCATTGGAAACCTTTATGGTTTTCAGTTCGTCAAATACTACGTCATTGAGAACCTTAATGTAGGTTCCCTTCATACCGGAGGAACGGGATTCAATGACGCCGGCGCTTTCAAACTTACGCAGAGCGTTTACAATAACAGAACGGGTGATTCCCACACGGTCAGCGATTTTGCTGGCCACAAGGATCCCCTCATTTCCATTGAGTTCCTCAAAAATATGAATAATCGCCTCCAACTCCGAAAAAGAGAGCGTGCTGATCGCAGATTTTACAATCTGGACTTTTCTGGTCTCCTCAGCATTCTCCTCGTTGACGGAACGCATCATCTCAAGGCCCACCACTGTGGTGCCGTATTCGCTGAGAATGATATCGTCAATATCATACTGGCTGTCAGATTTATAGATAAACAGTGTTCCCAGACGCTCTCCCGCAATATCAATGGGAGTGATAATAGCCTGGTACTTCTTTACGTTCTCCTCCGCGAAACCAAGTGTGGCAAGGTTAACGTTCTCCTTGGTAGATAAAACGCTGAGGAGACGTTCATTCAACATCTTATCCACATAGCCGCCCACCTGATCCTCGATCAGTTCTTCAATCTCATCCACTCCCGGCCAGATGCTTACGCCGAGCACCTTGCCCTTTCTGCTGATAACAAGGATATTGGATAACAAAATCTCACTCAAAACCTTGCATATGTCATTAAAAACAACCTTATGGGAATTGTTGTTATGCAATAGCTTGTTGATTTTTCTTGTTTTGTCCAACAATTGAACGCTCATAATCGAAACCCTCCTTATCTCAAAGGTATGCTTTATAAAAAGCTTTACTAATAATCAAATTTTAGCACAATTTCAAAGCAATAACAAGAGTTTTTTGAAGTTTTCGATTATTTTAAGATATTTGTCATTTTTCTACTTCTCGTTTTCCGGCCGGTCCATCCGATAACCGCAGGTCTCGTCTGCACAGAGCAGCTTACTGCCCTTTTCCACCATATAAGAGCCGCATTTGGGGCACTTAAGGGTAGACGGTTTCTGCCAGGACATGAAATCGCAGTCTGGATTGGCCTCGCAGCCGTAATAAAGACGGCCTTTTTTTGTTTTCTTGCGTACCACCTCTTTGCCGCACCTTGGACAGGGAACGCCGATCTTTTCCAGATAAGGCTTCGTATTCTTACATTCCGGGAAACCTGGGCAGGCCAGAAACTTTCCGTGGGGGCCATACTTGATCACCATATTCCGCCCGCAGAGTTCACAGATCTCATCTGTAACCTCATCTTCTATCTTAACCGACTCCAGTTCCTTCTCCGCGATCTTCACAGCCTCATCCAAATCCGGATAGAAATTGCTTACCACAGTTTTCCAGGATACCGTACCATCGGCCACCTTATCAAGAAGGGATTCCATATTGGCGGTAAAGCTTAAATCCACGATGCTTGGGAAGGACTGTTTCATGATCCTGTTTACTACCTCCCCCAGTTCCGTCACGTAGAGATTTTTGTTCTCCTTTGCCACGTACCTCCTGGCAATAATAGTGGTGATGGTAGGCGCATAGGTACTGGGACGGCCGATCCCCTGCTCTTCCAGCGCCTTTACCAGAGAAGCCTCTGTATAATGGGCCGGAGGCTGCGTAAAGTGCTGGCTGGGCTCCAGCCCCTCAAGGGCAAGGGCGGTTCCCTTTTCCATGGTGCCTAAGGTCTGGCTTTTTTCCTCTTCGTCATCCGCATCCACATATACGGACATAAAGCCGTCAAAAGATAAACGGGAAGCAGCTGCGGTAAAAAGCTGGTTTCCGCCCCGGATCTTCACAGATGTGGTTTCATATACGGCCGGAGCCATACGGCTGGCTGTAAAACGCTTCCAGATCAGCTGATAAAGGCGGAACAGATCCCTTGGAAGGGCTTCTTTAACCATGACCGGAGTCAGTGTTACATCCGTCGGGCGAATAGCTTCGTGGGCGTCCTGAATTTTCCCGTTATTTTTCTTTACCGGATCTCCCGCAGCCATGTAATTCTCGCCGTAATGTTCCTTTACAAAGGCCCTTGCAGCGGCGTCTGCCTCCTCCGCCACACGGGTCGAATCGGTACGCAGATAGGTGATCAGGCCAATCGTTCCATGCCCCTTAACTTCCACACCTTCGTACAGCTGCTGCGCCAGCCGCATTGTCTTTTGCGTAGAAAAATTGAGGGCCTTGGAAGCTTCCTGCTGCATGGTGCTGGTGGTAAATGGAATAGGCGCTTTTTTAATGCGCTCTCCCTTTTTTACTTCATCCACTGCATAGGATACTCCCTCCAGATCCTTCATAATCTGATCCAGTTCCGCCTTGCTGCGGATCACCGTCTTAGTCTTTGCCTTCTCTTCTTTCTGGCTCACAGCGCCGTAATACCGGGCCGTAAGGTTTTTTTTCATACCGGCCAGTTTAAATGAAGCATCCAGGTTCCAGTATTCCTCCGGAATAAATGCATTGATCTCATCCTCGCGGTCACAGATCATGCGCAGGGCTACAGACTGCACGCGGCCGGCGCTCAGCCCCCTCTTTACCTTTGCCCATAAAAGAGGGCTGATGCGGTACCCTACCATACGGTCCAGCATACGGCGGGTCTGCTGGGCATTGACCAGATTCAGATCCAGCGTCCTGGGGGACTTTAGGGATGCCTTTACCGCATTCTTTGTGATTTCGTTGAAACTGATGCGGTAAACGTCTTTGTTTTTCAGTTCATCCAGTTTCAGCGCCTTCATCAGGTGCCATGAGATGGCTTCCCCCTCACGGTCAGGGTCCGTTGCAAGATAGATCTTATCTGCCTTCTTTACTTCTTTGCGAAGCTTTGCAAGAACATCCCCCTTGCCGCGGATTGTGATATATTTCGGCTCATAATCATGCTCAGGATCAAAGCCAAGCTGGCTTTTGGGAAGATCTCTTACATGACCGCCCGAAGCGTCTACCTCGTAGCTGCTTCCCAGAAACTTTTTTATAGTCTTTACTTTTGCAGGTGACTCCACGATTACCAGATGATTCGCCATGGTGTAAAACTCCTTATTTTATGTTCCAGATTATTCCTGTCAGTTTCCCCGCAGATCCCCTGTCACAGGATCCCCCTGACATAGTACAGACCTGTTGTCCGTACCGCATAGCCGCCCAGCTCCAGTGTCAGGAGCGCATCCATAGACTGGCTGACCGAAAGGCCTGCCCGTTTTGCGATCTCCTCCAAATGGAGCGGTTCGGAATCCAAGCAACTATACACCATTTTTTCCCGCTTTGCAAGTCCCTTCTGATTTTTTTCCCCCAGGTCCTCCCTCTTTTCACAGAAAATCCCCATATTTTCAAGTACGCAGGATGGTGAAAGCAGAACAAACGCTCCTGACGCAATCAGCTGGTTGCAGCCCTCGCTCAGGGCATCTGTAATCCGTCCGGGAAGCGCATAGATTTCCTTTCCCTGATCCAGTCCCGCCTGAGCTGTAATCAGGGAACCGCTTTTTTTCCTGGCCTCCATTACAAGAATCACATCAGAAAGTCCGCTGATAATGCGGTTTCTTATAGGAAAATTTCTGGGCAGCGGCGTGGTTTTCGGCGGATATTCTGAAAGCAGTCCTCCCTGATCGGGAATCCTTGCATAGAGACTGTAGTTTGACCGCGGATAGCACAGATCCACGCCGCAACCCAAAACGGCAAAGGTTTTTCCTCCGCCGTCTAAGGCACCCTTATGTCCCGCGCCGTCAATCCCCAGGGCAAGGCCGCTGATAATATCCACTCCTGCCCGCGCCAGCTCCTTTGCCATATGTTCTGCCGTCAGGCGGCCATAGGCAGAGCAGTCTCTGGCTCCTATGACGGCAGCTGCTGGATGCTTCTCTTGGGGCAGCATTCCTTTTACATAAAGCCCCATTGGATAGTCATACATATGAAGGAGCCGGTTCGGATATTCCTGGTCCAGCGGGGTAATAAAACGGATCCCCTGGTCTGCCAGACGGTAATACGCCTCTTCCATGGAATGAAATTCTTTTTTCCAGGCATCAAACCTATGGCAGCTTTCCTCCCGTTTTAAGATTCCCGCTTTTTTCAGTTCCATTCCTTCTATATAATATGCGTTTCTGAATCCTCCTGCAAAGGCCCCGATCCTCTGCACCGTCACCGGCCCCAGTCCTTCCAGCCTGCACAGCCAGTGCAAAAACAGCTTTTCTAGTTCTTCTCCTGTCCCCATAATCGTTCCTCCAGTATACGGTATCCAAATGCTTCTGCCAGATGCTCCCTCTTAATCTGTGGTTCTTCCTCCAGATCTGCAATCGTTCTGGCTGTTTTCAGGGCCTTATGGTAGCTTCTGGCGCTTAAGCCTCTTGCCTCATAAACTTTTTGCGCAAAATCCCGTTCCTTTTCTCCCAGCCTGCAGTACCGGTTTAATTCCCCTGAGCCCATATGGCTGTTAAACCGGATATCTGTGCCTTCAAACCGTTTTTTCTGGATTTTTACAGCCCGTTCCACACGGTTTCGGATCGCAGCCGAAGACTCATTTTTCAAATTTCTTCCCTCCAGCTCATGAAATGAAACCGGCGCTGTCTCCACACAGATATCAAATCGTTCCAGTATAGGGCGGGAAAGCCGTCTTAGATATCCCCGTATCTGCGTTTCTGTGCATCTGCATCGGTTCCTGTCTGGAAAAAAGCCGCAGGGGCAGGGATTCATCGCCCCTACAATAAGAAAATCTGCGGGAAACTCACAGCTGTATTCCGCTCGGCTTACAACGATCCTGCGGTTTTCTAAAGGCTGGCGCAAAGCCTCAATGGCTCCCCTGCTGAAATGGGGCAGTTCATCTAAAAAAAGAACGCCTCCGGAAGCCAGAGAAAGTTCCCCCGGCTTTGGAAACCGCCCTCCTCCTGTAAGCCCCTGAGGAGAGATGGTATGATGAGGGCTGCGGAAAGGCCGCTTAGAAAGCACGGGATGGCTGTAAGGAAGCTGACCGCAGACGCTGTATACCTTGGAAATCTCAATATTCTCCTGCCAGGTAAGCCCTGGAAGTATCGAGGGAATCCGCGCTGCCACCATGGATTTTCCTGTTCCCGCGCTTCCGCACATTAAAAGGCCGTGCATCCCGGCAGCCGCAACCTCAGCTGCCCTGCGCAGAACGCCCTGACCATTTATTTCTTTAAAATCCACATCATACGCCTTATCCGGCACCAGCATATTTTCACGAAATTGTGTCAACACTTTTTTTGATGCTTCGTTCTCTGTCCATCCTGTTTCGCCAAATACTCCCCCTTTTCTCCCGTTTAAGAGCTCTGCCATCTGGGCCAGGGAACGGACGCCTATGACTTCTATTCCCTCTGCCAGTATTCCTTCTGTCCGATTTTCCTCCGGCAAGAAACATCTTTTTAACCCGCGGTCTCTGGCGGCGGCTGTTTGAACCAGAATACCCGTTACCGGCTTTACGGTTCCATCCAGTCCCAGTTCCCCTATGATCATGCTGTCCTCTAGCTGTCGGATTTCCAGAACCCCAAAGGCCCCCAGTACAGCGACTGCGATGGGAAGATCAAAGGCCGTTCCCCCTTTCTTTACACCGGCCGGTGACAAATTGACTGTAATTTTTTTTGCCGGAAGCTGAAAGCCTGAATTTTTCAGCGCTGTCCGCACCCGTTCCTGTGCCTCTCTCACCTCTGATGCCAGCTGGCCAGAGATGGAGAAGGCAGGCAAACCGTTCGATACATCTGCCTCCACGGACACAAAAAAGCCTTCTATTCCCCTGATACCGCCGCTGTTGATTTTCGTAAACATAGAATTCCCCTCCTTTTTAAGCAGCATACTCCCTTGATTCTAAGCTTTGGCTTATACCGTTTCAAGCATACTCTGCTGTTAAAAAGCGCACCTCCCATATGAATGTGTATGTTCCATATACGATGCATGAGAAATACAAAAACACTTCTGATATGGGGATATCACACATTGGAATCCGTCCTCTAAACGGCGCAGGAAAAGCAGAAAATACAGATCAGCCATGCAGATAAGCGTTCATTTCACGAAAAGATATAAGACCTATACCAAAGAATAAAACAGATATCTCTACTATAAAGGAGAACCGCCAAAATAGCAAGGAATTTCTGCAGCGTCCTGTTCTGTTCATTTCCTGTGTATTGGGGTAAAAACGGGTCATATATCATCTTAAAGACCTGGAAACTGATTGCTGCGGGGCTTTGTGAGCACAGCAAAAAACGCCGGTTCCCACTGCCTGGCTTCAAAAGACAGGCAGCCGGTTCCGGCGTTTCACAGCAGGTTATTCAATTATTCCCTATATCCGTCAGGGTTCATGGACTGCCATTTCCAGGAATCGGCGCACATCTCCTCAATTCCCTTCTCTGCTGCCCAGCCCAGCTCTTCCTTTGCCTTTGTGCAGTCAGAATAGCAGGTGGCAATGTCTCCGGCCCGACGGGGCTGAATCTCGTATTTTAAGGTTTTGCCGCAGGCCTTCTCGTAAGCATGGAGCACATCCAAAACGCTGTATCCCACCCCTGTACCCAGGTTGTAGATGCTGACGCCTTCTTTCGCCTCCAGCTTCTTCATGGCCTTTACATGGCCCTTTGCAAGGTCTACTACATGGATGTAGTCTCTGACCCCAGTGCCGTCAGGCGTATTGTAATCATCTCCGAATACATTCAGATGATCCAGTTTTCCGATGGCTACCTGTGCGATATAAGGCACCAGATTATTGGGGATTCCCTTGGGATCTTCACCGATCCTTCCGCTCTCATGTGCTCCAATGGGATTAAAATAGCGCAGCAGCATTACGTTCCACTCCGGATCCGCCGTGTGAAGATCCGTTAAGATCTGCTCTAACATTCCCTTGGTTCGGCCATAAGGATTGGTGATCTCCCCCTTTGGGCACTGCTCTGTAATGGGGATCTGTGCCGGATCACCGTATACTGTAGCAGAGGAGCTGAATACAATATTCTTTACGCCGTGATTTCTCATCTCGTCGCAAAGGATCAGCGTTCCTGTGATATTGTTATGGTAATACTCCAGAGGCTTTACCACCGATTCTCCTACCGCTTTTAAGCCGGCAAAATGGATCACTGCATCGATGGACTCGTTATCGAAAATCTGTTTTACCGCCTCCCGGTCCAGCAGATCTGCCTTATAAAATTTCAATTTCTTTCCTGTAATCTCTTCCACCCGCTCTACCGCTTTCTCACTGGAATTGTACAGATTGTCCACTACTACTACCTGGTAGCCTGAATTTAACAGTTCCACGCAGGTATGGCTTCCGATGTATCCGGCGCCTCCCGTTACTAAAACAGCCATGTCATTTCCTCCTATCCTGCCTCCGTTTAAAAGGACGCCCCTTTACGGACAGCACGTTTGCAGATACGGCGGAATCCTAAGCTGCGCGCTCCCGATCCCGCTCTCCTACGGCGTATCTTCGCATCCTTCCTGCCCTTTGGTCTTGGTAGGATTCCTCAGACTCCAAAATACAGGGAAGATTCCGAATATACTTTACTTAGTATAAACGGAAAATCTTCCCATGGCAATGCATAATTCTTTCATTTATTTACACTTTTTTGCTGTATTCTTTGTATTTTCAGCAAACAGACTTTAAAATCGTTCAAATTCCGCCCGCAGTTTCCCCAGCGCCCGCTTCTCAATCCGACTTACATAAGATCTGGAAATCCCCATCCCGGCCGCGATTTCCCTCTGCGTATGCTCTTTCCCCCGAAAAAGTCCGTAACGCAGAGAAATAACCTGCTGTTCCGGCTCTGTCAGACAGCGCTTAAAGGCATGGTACAGTTCTTTTACATCCTGGTCAAAAATCAGGCCGTCAATCGTTTCCGGATTTTCCATCTCAATCACATCCATCAGGCTTACCGTTTCCCCGTCCTTGTCTACCCCGATGGGTTCAAAAAGAGACACTTCTCTTGCGTATTTTTTTCCTGCCCGCAGAAGCATCAGAATCTCGTTCTCTACACATCGGGCTGCATACGTGGCAAGGCGCGAGCCCTTGTCTGCATTAAATGTATTCACCGCTTTAATAAGGCCAATGGTCCCCACTGACAGAAGATCCTCTGTTTCGTAATCAGGGCACTGATATTTTTTCACCACGTGGGCTACCAGACGCATATTATGCTCTATAAGCATATTCCTGGCAGACTGGTCGCCCCCTTTGCAGCGCTCCAGACACTCCTTTTCTTCCATCTGGGATAATGGTTTTGGAAAAGTTTTCAAAGAAAGCCACCCTGCATATTCTTACTTCATCATATGCAGAGGCGGCTTGCCAGGTGTTCGTACTATTTTTCTTTCAGCGTAAAGACAGGCTCATATTTTTTCCGGTCCAGGCTGTGATTATAAACAAGAGCCTCATAGTCCAGGAGCATTTCCCGGAAGGGGAAATCCTGAGACTCCGCCTGCGGCCAGGAGTAATAGCCTCCCGCTCTGTCATACAGCCCCAGAAAATGAAGCACCGGAAACTGCTCTGACAGTGCAAGCAGAAAACGATTGTATGGCGTAAGTTCCAGATTTGCAAGCTTTAATACATAGGAGGACAGATAAACGGCTCCCAGTTTCCCCATATCGGCAGAAGGCTGATCATAATTGGTCCAGATAATAAAGGGTGTCTCATACCACATAAGACGGTCTGCGGCCGGCACCTGATCGCTGGGAACTCCGGCGATCTCGTCGAAAAATTCATCCTCCACGCTGGGCTGATGGTCTCCAAACATGACGATCATGGTGGGCTGATCACACTGGCTGAAATAGCGCACCAGATATTCAAACGCCTCGTCCGAACGCTTTACCAGAGAAAGATACTGATCAGTCTTTGGGTATTTTCCCGCCATGTCCCCTGTCAGCTCTATTTCCTGAGTGAAATTATCATAAGAGCCCTCATAGCCTCCATGATTCTGCATGGTCACGTTAAATAAGAACAGCTTGTCCTCAGGAGACTCTTTCTCCTCTACCACCTGAATCAGCTTTTCAAAATCTGCCTGATCGCTTACATAATTGCGGATCTCCTGTGCGCCTTTATAGTAATCTCCGTCCAGAAATTTATCAAATCCCATGTTCTGGTAGCAGACGTTGCGGTTCCAGTTTTCTCCCGGATAGGGATGCATGGCTACGGTTCGGTATCCCTGCGCCTTTACAGTGCTGACCATGGAATAAGCTTTCGGTTTTACGTTAAACTGATATGCAATGGAGTTGGCAGGAAGCAGAGCCATGGAATCTCCGGTAAGAAATTCAAACTCCGAATTGCTGGTCATGGAACCGAAAACAGGCATACACAGCTGTCCTTTTACCGTATTTTCGCTCAGGCGGCTGATGAAAGGAAAATATTCCTGATTAGTGGTAAAACTGCCGTCTGCCCGGAGGTCGGAAAGGCTCTCATTCATAATGCAGATCAGGTTGACGGGGCGGATAGCTCCTGCTTTGGACTGGTTCGCCGTCTCATTACCCGATGATGCCTCTTCATCCTCGGTTTCCTGCATTCGATTGTAAATTTTTTCCAGTCTTTGACGGCTGTACCCCGTGGGAGGCTTTTTCACGATATACTGAGCAGAGACAGCGGTAGAGAGCACATAGCCAAATTCCTCATACGTTTCATTTACCGCCCACATATTGATCCCCAGCTGCTTTCCCGGAATGATAACAGAAAAAAACAAAAGGCAGTAGAGTCCGGCTCCGGCCAGACATCCTCCGGCGCCAAGAAGCCGTTTTTTCCTGCCCTTAAGGCGCACGGGAACAAACCACACAATCAGATTCGCTGCGAATATGCAAAGGGAAGCCCGGATCATTTCTCCGGATACATGAAATGCATAGTTGCCGGATACAGTCATGGCCGTCCGAAGAGCCAGCACATCCCAGAGCATAATGGGCCGGTCTCTGAAAGATACCACAAAGGCCTCTGCCAGAGACAGCGCCAGAAAAATAAGGGACGATAAGGGAACCGCAATCCGTGTGGAGCCCAGAAGGCCGAACAAAATCAGATACAGCGCATAGAACCACCCTATGTTCAGGATAGCCCAGCGAAAGGGAATCTGCCAGAGATTCCCCGTCACATATTCAAAGAGAATATATGAAAGTACCGGCATTAGAAACAGGCACAGACCGCCTGCTGCCTTTGCTGTTTTTAAGCATATTTGTCTTATTTTTTCTTTTGTCACGTTTTATGTCCTTAGATTTGAAGTGTAATTTTAAGCTTTTGCGCAAAGTGTGATTTTAGCATAAACTTTCTTACCTTTCAAGTTAAAAAAAGAAAACGGGGCAAAACCATATTTGCCCCGCTCATAGATCATTCTGGAATCTGTTTCGTTATTTCTATTGGTTTTAAATAATACATCCTAATGGTGGAACAGACGAATCCCTGTAAATGCCATCACCATGCCATACTGATTGCAGGTCTCAATCACCTGGTCGTCCCGGACAGAGCCTCCTGGCTGTGCTACATATTTTACGCCGCTTTTGTGTGCTCTGTCAATATTGTCGCCAAAGGGGAAGAATGCATCGGAACCCAGGGCTACGCCGGTAAGGCCGTCAAGCCATGACCGCTTCTCCTCTTTTGTAAATACAGGGGGCTTTTCCTTAAAAATGTGCTCCCATCTTCCGTCTGCCAGCACATCCATATAGTCCTCGCCGATGTAAAGGTCAATGGCATTGTCTCTGTCAGCCCGGCGAATGCCGTCAATAAAGGGCAGGCTTAATACCTGAGGCGCCTGGCGCAGATACCAGTTGTCCGCTTTGCTGCCTGCCAGTCGGGTACAGTGCACTCTGGACTGCTGACCGGCGCCTATGCCGATGGCCTGGCCGCCTTTTACAAAGCAGACTGAGTTAGACTGAGTGTATTTTAAGACGATCAGAGAAATCAGAAGATCTCTGGCCGCATCCTCAGGAAGTCCCTTTTCCTTTGTAACAATGTTTTTTAAAAGGGTCTCATCGATTTTTAAGCAGTTGCGGCCCTGCTCAAAAACAACGCCAAATACCTGTTTGCGCTCAATATCCTCCGGCTCGTAGTCCGGATCGATCTGGATTACGTTGTAATTGCCATTTTTCTTGGACTTTAAGATCTCCAGCGCCTCCGGCTCATATCCGGGGGCGAGAACACCGTCAGATACCTCTCTCTTAATCAGACGGGCCGTATCCACGTCACATACGTCAGACAGGGCAATAAAATCGCCGAAAGAGGACATACGGTCTGCGCCTCTGGCCCTTGCGTAGGCACAGGCTAAAGGAGACAATTCTCCTAAATCCTCTACCCAGTAAATCTTTTTTAATACCTCATCCATGGGAAGGCCTACGGCTGCGCCGGCCGGAGAAACGTGCTTAAAGGAAGTAGCCGCGGGAAGACCGGTGGCCTCTTTTAATTCTTTTACCAGCTGCCAGCCGTTTAAGGCGTCCAGAAAATTGATATAACCCGGCTTTCCGCTCAGAACAGTGATGGGAAGCTCCTTTTCCCCATTCATAAAGATCCGGGAGGGCTTCTGGTTAGGGTTGCATCCGTATTTTAATTCCAGTTCTTTCATGATTTTTCTCCTGACTTATCTGTTTTTATTTACGATCCGCGTCTCTGTCCTGCCGGTGGCTATATCCATATAGCGCACAAAGAGAGAGACCTTATTCTCCTCGTTTAAGCTGTTCCACAGCATATTGGTAAAGGTGTCGATATCGCCATCAATTTTGACGGCCTTTGGTTCACCCTCAAAGCTGGGGAGGGGGCTTCCGTCATGCATATAGGTATGGATAAAATGGCCCATTCCCGCTGCAGGTGTCTGATAAGCAAAGGTAAATCGCAGACAGGAGGAAGGATCCCCCTGATTGCTTTTTAAAATAGACATGGCATAGCTGTAGCTTCCGTTTTCCACATGAAGGATACCCGAGATCCGGGGAGTATAATTGGGCGCATCCGGCTCAAATTCCCGGCTGCGCAGGGACTGTTCAAAGGTCATCTGATGATCCATTCCCTCATAAATGGTATCAGTCTGGTCTCCATTTGTGACGATGGTCTTATTCCCCAGTACACGGACCGGTGCATAGATGATCAGGCTGGGATCTTCCAGCTTTGCGGGATCAAACGCCTGTGTGCGGATGCCTTCTCCCTCTTCCACAAATACGCGGTTGCGGCTGTTGGCGCTTCTGCCCATGATAAAATAGGCGGTCACTGCCTGTCTGCCGTCCGGCGTCTCTCCGATTACGATTCCCCGTCCCGGATATGCATTGGTCTTTAATTCCTGTTCCAGTGATCTTACATTCATGTCTTTCGCCTCCGTTATGTGTGAAAAGCCGGCCCTCCCGGTGCACCCTGGCCAAAAACGCACAGGATGCGTCTCCGGCATAATATGTGCCCAGGCGGCCGGCTCTTTTCTGCGAAAGGTCAGGCAAAACACTTTGGCTGCTGTCAGCCGGCTCTGCCTGTCCCTGCGTGCTCCCTGTGGTTATCTCCACCATCCGCCAGTCACACGCTCGCTTTTCTTTTACTATTACTATATATGATTTATACTAATATTACAAATTATTTTTAGAAGTTTCACTTATTAACTGTGCTTATGATACATGAATCCATTATTCGTTGCGGATCGCTGCCAGCGGGCTTAACTTCATTGCTCGAACTGCTGGCATAAATCCTGCCGCCATACCTACAAACACGGCAAAGCCTATGGCAGCCAGGGAAAGCCAGGGCGGGATGCGGGACAAATTACCGCTTAGCCCCATGGACTGAGACATATTAACAAAACGGTTTACCACCGCGGACACACCGTAGCTTAAGCCAACGCCGATCAACCCGCCCATAAAACCGATAAAGCCAGATTCGATCAGGAACATATTCCGTATATTTCCCATGTCACAGCCTAACACCTTCATAACTCCGATCTCCTTGGTACGCTCATAAATGGACATCATCATAGTGTTTGCTATACCGATGGCAGCCACAAAGAGAGAAACCGCTCCTATTCCCCCAAGAACAGTCTGAACCATATTAGACTGCTGCCTGGAGCTTTCCAGAAAGTCCATCTGACTGTTAACCTGATAGCCCATGGCCGCTAACTGCGACTGAACCTCCGTCACATGATCCATATCGTCTACAAAAACCTCGGCGCTGTCATAGACCAGTTCACTTAAGGGTTTCCCTTTTTTGTTGGTCGGCTGTCCAGGTATGGGAGTTCCTCTTTTAAACGCCTTCCTTAACTGATCCTTTAATCCGTCGATATCCGTAAATACATACCAGGAGTAATTATTCCAGTTATCCTCTCCCCCGGCAATCATCCCCGTTGTTTCTATCATATATTTCTTCGGAGGCTTTACGGTGCTCGTCTCCTGTCCCGAACTGCCAAGGCTGCCTGCTGTTCCCTGGCTCTGGTAATAGGCGTCTACGTCAAAGATCACAAACATGGGCTTTCCCATGGGGTCTACATCCGGCATCTCTCCTGTATCCCAGTAGCCTTTTCCTGTCTTTGCGTTGGCGAAATCCCGGATCACACCGTTTCCGAATACCAGCCCCAGCTCGCCGGAAGCGGGAATACGTCCCTCTCCCAGATTCAGCTGCTCCAGATAAGACTGGCTGACGCCTTTTAGCTGTACAAACGTGGAAATATAGGCCCCCTGACGCATCACTACATTCATGGTGAGAACCGGGGACACTCCGGTCACATGAGGAAGTTTCTTAAAGCTGTCCACCACCTTATCTGTGATGTAATTCGGCTCCGTATCTCCATTTTTCTGTCCTGATGAGCCGCCCATGATCTGCATGGAGCCGCCGGAATTTTGCGAGGATACCTGTATGGTGGTCAGGCTGCCCCAGGAGGCGATCTGCTCCATGGTCATTTCATTTAAGCCGATTCCCAGAGAAACCATCACTACAATGGCAGCCGTACCGATGATAACCCCTAGAACCGTCAGGACCGTGCGCAGTTTCCTGCGTCTTAAATTATTCATGCTCATAATCAAAAGATCAGGAAATCTCATTTTCTATATCCTCTTTTTCCTTTGCTGCCCTGCGTTTTCTGCGGATATGGCGGATAATAAGGATAACTGCTAAAAGGGCTCCTCCTCCGCCGACAAGGATCCATGCCCTGTATGTTTGAAGGACGTCTGGTTTCTCCGTTTCCGTTATGGAGGGGTCCACGGCAAAGGACGGATCAAATTCTGTCTGCGCTTCTTCCGTTACCATCAGCGTCAGTTCTTTTTCTACAGGTTCTGCCGCCTGGCCGTTCTCATCTTCATAATTGATATGGATGTGAATGGTTCCGTCATCCTGGGTGGGAGCAATTCCCGTCAGCATAGTATCTACATTGCCCGTCTCACCAGGCTTGATATTGCCTACATAGGTGTCCACGGGCTTAATGGAGTCTCCTTCAAAGGAAACCGTCACATTATAAAGAACCACTTTTCCGGTGTTGTTGATGCCAAACATAACATTGGATTCCGAACCCACTGCCATAGAATCGGGCATTACATCGATATTGCTGGTGCTCAGACGGGAATACTGCTTAACAGGAACATCCACAATAATGTTCTCCTCCGCATTTTTAAATTCCGGGCTGTCATATTTTTCCTTGACAGTAATACCGTAGGAACGCTGATCCACTCCGGCCCTGGCTGTAAATTTTGCCCGCAGTTCTGTGCTCTGGCCCGGCGCAAGGGAATTCACCACCATGGAGGCGGTGCCGGATTCCGTGGTAAATACTGCGCTGTCGGATACCTTTTCAGATTCCAGATTAAAGAGAAGATTGGATGCGGGAACCGTGGATGAAGCATTTTTCATATTGAGTACCAGCTCAAATTCCTCGCCTGCGTAGACCACCTCTGGAACCGTATGGTAGCTTTCTACAATCACGCGCGCCTTGATGCGGTCATTGGCGTCAAAATCCCCCTTGTTATCCTCTTTGTCCTTGGATACCACATGGACGTAGAACACCCCCTCCTCCGTATGCAGGTCCCCCTCAGAGCTCAAACGGAATGTGATCGTAAATTTGATAGGGTAATAACCGGTGTATGACTCCTTGCGGATGGCCATGCTGTAGGAGGCGGTCACCGTCTCTCCGGAATTGACCCGTTCAAAGGTACGATCATAATTGCCGTCATTGATCTCAAACGGAAATTTTGTATCATCCTCGGAAAGTCCCATACTGATGGTCACATCCTGAGCTGTTGTCTCTCTGCGGTTGCGGAAATTGACGCTGAAGTCCAGCACATTGGGGTAGACACCTCTGGGAGTAGACTGATTCTCACCGATCACAAAATAGCTGCCCTCTTTTTTATCCTCTTCCTCATCCTCAGAGGTGGTGGAGCTGGTAGAAATCCAGATGTTGATATAGTCTACGTCGTAGCCTCCGTCCCACTCCAGCTGAATCGGGATGCTGTAGTACCCCTGGGCTGCATCCCGGCGGACTCTGGCTGATAAAGACACGCTTTTTACATTCCCGGCCTTTATATTTCCCACATTTTTCCCTACAAATGTGGTTTCCATGATCTCAAAGGGATAATAATCCACAGTGTAATCGCTTTCGCCCTTTGATTCAATCTGCTGAAATTCCGTGGTTTCCAGAAGGCTTACCTTTAAGTTATTCATATCCTCATCCGTGGCGCGGACGCGAAAGGAAATGCTCATGGATTTGCCAATACTGCCCTTGGGAGCCTTTGTGGTAAATATGTAGTCATTATCGCTGGCATTGGTGTTGTACCCCAGCTTAAAATCACTGGCCGCCGCCGGAATGTTTCCCGCCGCCATCACAAAGGCCATCGCAAGAACAAGAAGGGTCACTGCCCGTTTAAGTCGTTTCATACTGTTATATCCTCCATCTGTGCCGGCTGCTGCGCTTCCGGCGCTGTCTTATCTGTTTCCTCCAGAGCCGATCGGCCCCCCGTCTCAATCCCTGTGATCTTCCCATCTACAATCCGGATCCTGCGGTCGGCATAAGAAGCCAGATGATTGTCATGCGTAACCATCACAAGGGTCTGCTGCTGCTCCCTTACGATCCGTTGCATAAGCCGCAGCACCTCCATGGTAGTCTTTGAATCCAGATTCCCCGTAGGCTCATCCGCAAAGATGATCTGAGGATTCACCACCAGCGCCCTTGCAATGCCCACTCTCTGCTGCTGGCCGCCGGACATCTGGTTGGGCATATGCTTTTCCTGATCCGCCACTCCTACAAGGGACATAAACTCTCTGGCTTTCTTTAACCGATCCTTTTTGGATACTCCGCGAAAGGACAGGGGGAGAGCCACATTTTCAATGGCGTTCATGGTATTTAAAAGGTTGTAAGACTGGAAAATGAACCCCACCTTCTCCCGGCGAAAGGCCACCAGCTGTTTTTCTGTCAGCTTTTCCATGTGGGTTTTTCCAATGATGATCTGGCCCTTTGTGGGCTTCTCCAGCCCGGCTAACATATTAAGCAGGGTCGATTTGCCGGAGCCCGAGGTGCCTACAATGGCAACGAACTCCCCTTTATAGATCTCAAAATCCACACCGTTTAAGGCCCGCACCTTCGTCTCGCCCACCCGGTAGATCTTATACAGGTCTTTTACCCGGATCACAGGCGCAGACATATTTTTCGTTGTCTCTGCCAATGAACTGCTCCTTTGTGTGCCGTCTCAGGCACAGATATATTTTCTTCTTTAGACAGTATATCATAAACCGTCAATAGAGGCTGTCCCTTTTTCCTTTAAAGTTCCTTAAATATTTTTTACGGCCATGCCAAATTGTGCTTGACTTCTGCTGCATTCTATGTAAGAATATGACGAGGCACACATCAGTGCCATATCTGGCTGTCCGGCTATCGCACTGGTTCAGTGTGAACTATTTCCCAAAATTACTTTTAAATCAAATAGAAAAGGCAAAGGAGAATCTCATGAGACATTTACTGAATCCCTTAGACTTCTCTGTGGAAGAGATCGATGACCTTTTAGCGTTGGCCAGAGACATCGAGAACAACCTTCCCAGATATGCGCACGTATGCGACGGAAAAAAGCTGGCTACCCTCTTTTATGAGCCCAGCACCAGAACCCGCTTAAGCTTTGAGGCCGCTATGATGAATCTGGGCGGCAATGTCCTTGGCTTTGCTTCCGCTGATTCCAGTTCTGCTGCAAAGGGTGAAAGCGTTGGCGATACGATCCGTATGATTTCCTGTTATGCTGACATCTGTGCGATGCGTCATCCCAAAGAGGGTTCTGCGTTCGTGGCGGCTCAGAAGGCCCAGATCCCTGTGATCAATGCAGGGGACGGCGGCCATCAGCATCCCACGCAGACACTGACCGATCTTATGACCATCCGTTCCTTAAAGGGACGTCTGGACAACTTAACCATCGGTCTGTGCGGTGACCTGAAGTTCGGCCGTACCGTCCATTCTCTTATCAGTGCCATGGTACGCTATCCGGGCGTAAAATTCGTGCTGATCTCTCCCCCTGAGCTGCGCATCCCTGACAGCATCCGCGAGGATATTCTGGAAGCCAATCACATTCCCTTTGAGGAGGTTGGAAACCTGGATGACGCCCTGGGAAGCCTGGACGTTTTATATATGACCCGTGTTCAGAAGGAGCGTTTCTTCAATGAGGAAGATTACATCCGCTTAAAGGACTGCTACATCCTGACACGCAGGAAAATGAAGCTGGCAAAGCCGGATATGTATATCCTTCATCCCCTTCCAAGAGTCAACGAGATCGCGGTAGAGGTGGATGAAGATCCGAGAGCCGCTTACTTTAAACAGGCCCAGTACGGGGTATACGTCCGTATGGCTCTGATTATGACATTACTGGAGGTGGAAAAGCCATGTTAAATATCAGCGGATTAAAAGAAGGCATTGTTCTGGATCACATCGAGGCTGGAAAAAGCCTGGATATCTACTATCACCTGGGACTGGACAAATTAGACTGCCAGGTAGCCATCATCAAAAACGCCCGTAGCAATAAGATGGGCCGTAAGGACATCATCAAGATCGAAGGCGGACTGGACAAGCTGGATCTGGATATTCTCGGCTACATTGACCACAACATCACCGTTAATATTATCCGGGATGACCGGATCGCAGAAAAGAAAGCCTTAAAGCTTCCGAAAAAGATCACCAATGTGATCCACTGCAAGAACCCCCGCTGCATCACTTCTATCGAGCAGGAGCTTCCCCATGTGTTCTATCTGGCAGATGAGAAAACAGAAACCTACCGCTGCCAGTACTGCGAAGAAAAATACAGCGAATATAATCAGTAATTGACATACGGTTTTACATAAAAAGCCCGGCATTTTTCACCTGCCGGGTCTTTTTATGCTGTGGAGCAGACAGGGATGGCGCAAAACGGTTTTGTTCCGTTTTAGGCCATCCCCTTTGTGCGGTTCTCTTATTTTAATGCCTGTCGGATTCTATTCCGCCTCACTTCTTCTCCGGCACAATCTCGATCCAGTAGCCGTCGGGATCAGAGATAAAGTAGATTCCCATAGCGGGATTCTCAAAACAGATGCAGCCCATCTCCTGATGCTTCTTATGGATTGCCTCGTAATCATCGGTATGGAAAGCCAGATGGAACTCACACTCTCCCAGATTGTAAGGCTCTGTGCGATCCTTTAACCAGGTAAGCTCCAGGGTAAAATCACTGAAACCGTCTCCCAGATATACCAGCTTAAAGGAACCATCTGCGGCATTGTGCTCTCTCACAGGCTTAAGGCCCAGGGCTTTGTCATAAAAATCCAGACTCTTATCAAGATCAAGGATATTAAAGTTAAAATGATTGAATTTTACCATTTGCTTACTCCTGCTTTTATTTCTTTGGAACCATAACTTCCATTCCACCCATGTATGGCCTTAAAGCCTCCGGAATCTTTACACTGCCGTCAGCCTGCAGATTATTCTCCAAAAAGGCGATAAGCATACGCGGAGGAGCTACTACGGTGTTGTTTAAGGTATGAGCCAGGTATTTGCTTCCATCCTCACTCTGTACGCGGATCTTTAATCGGCGGGCCTGAGCGTCTCCCAGATTGGAGCAGCTTCCCACCTCAAAGTACTTCTTCTGTCTTGGGGACCACGCCTCTACGTCACAGGACTTTACTTTCAGGTCAGCCAGATCGCCGGAACAGCACTCCAGCGTTCTCACGGGGATATCCATGGAGCGGAACATATCTACCGTGTTCTGCCACAGCCTGTCATACCACATGGGGCTTTCTTCCGGTTTGCATACAACGATCATCTCCTGTTTCTCAAACTGGTGGATACGGTATACGCCTCTCTCCTCAATACCGTGAGCGCCCTTTTCCTTGCGGAAACATGGGGAATAGCTGGTGAGCGTCATGGGCAGCTCTGTCTCAGGGGTGATAGTATCGATGAATTTACCGATCATGGAATGCTCACTGGTGCCGATGAGATAGAGATCCTCGCCTTCGATCTTGTACATCATGGCATCCATCTCTGCAAAACTCATAACGCCGGTTACTACATTGCTGCGGATCATAAAGGGAGGTACACAGTAGGTAAAGCCGCGGCCAATCATAAAGTCTCTTGCGTAGGAGATCACGGCAGAGTGAAGTCTGGCAATATCACCCATCAGATAGTAAAAGCCATTCCCGGCCACTTTTCTGGCAGCGTCCAGATCAATGCCGTTAAAACGCTCCATAATGTCTGTATGGTAAGGAATCTCAAACTCAGGAGCTGCCGGCTCTCCGAACTTTTCGATCTCTACATTCTGGCTGTCATCTTTTCCAATGGGGACGCTTGGGTCAATGATATTAGGGATCGTCATCATGATCTTTAAGATCTTCTCGGAAAGCTCGCTCTCCTTTGCCTCTAACTCAGCCAGTCTGGCAGAATTGGCGCCGACCTGTTTCTTTACCTCTTCGGCCTCTTCCTTCTTTCCCTGTCCCATAAGAGCGCCAATCTGCTTGGACAGCTTGTTTCTGCTGGCTCTTAAGTCGTCGGCTTCCTTCTGGGCAGCGCGGTTCTCTGCGTCCAGAGCGATCACCTCGTCTACCAAGGGAAGCTTGCCATCCTGGAATTTATTCTTAATATTCTGCTTTACAATGTCGGGATTCTCTCTGACAAACTTTAAATCTAACATGATACTCCTCCTGGATCTGCTTACTGTAGTTTCCATCTGCAGGCGGAACGCTCCCCCGGCGGATGATATACTTGTCTATGAGTATATAACATTTTCCATGGAAATAAAAGCCTTTTTTTGAAAAAGGTCAGTCAAAACAGTCAGTCCTTCGCCTTTTGGCACAACTCTCCCAACAGCTCCTCAAAGCAGACTCCATTCTGAACCGGAACCTGCAGCTGTCCGGAGCGTATGATGCAGTCCTTCACAAAGTCCGCCGCCAGTTCTGCCGCATCTCTTAGGCTCCAGCCGCGGATGCAGCCTCCTGCGATGATGGAGGAAAAGACGTCCCCTGTGCCCGGCCGCTCTTCTCCCACTGCCAGACGCTTTAAAAAGTACACCTCTTTTTCTCCCTCTGCCAGTACATTCACCAGATACTTTCCCTGGCGGATTCCTGTGATCACCACCGAGGACGGCCCAAGAAGCTGCAGGCGGCGGGCCAGCTGCTCCAGTTCCTCCTCTTTCAGATCTCCCTCATTATCATTATAAGGAAGATCTAAAAGAATACAGGCCTCCGTCAGATTGGGCGTTAAAATGTCAGCCATGGCCGCCAGGCTCTTCATGCGGCTGCACATAGCCGGGGTGCAGGTGGCATAGGGAACGCCGTGGTCTCCCATAATGGGATCTACGAGTACCTTTGTCTCAGGGGTCTTAAAGGCAACGATCATATCCTTGACGATCTCGATCTGGCGTTCCGAGCCCAGAAAGCCGGTGGCAATGCCGTCAAAGGTCAGCCCCAGTTCCTTCCATTTTTCTATATAAGCCTCCATATGATCCGTATAATCATCAAAATAATATACCGGAAAACCAGTGTGGCTGGAGAGAATCGAGGTCGGCACGGGACAGCACTGAACCCTCATGGCCGATAAAATGGGAAGAGCCACTGTCAAGGAACAGCGGCCGTACCCGGAAAGGTCATTGATCATCGCAATTTTTTTCTGATGACAGGTTGACACTGGTTCAGTCCTCCTTATTTCAGTTTGTCAGCCAGTCCCGACCGGTTCAGTGCCCGGCGCAGGGGCATATATACGACAACAGCGGCAATGGCTGAGATTACCGCGTTGATGGAGGTGGAAGCCACATTCCATGCAAGGGTCAGCTCCGCAGCCGGTTTTCCCATAATCAGCAGCTTATAGTAATATCCAAGAAGGGGATCAAAAATCACATTAAATCCCAGTCCACAGATAGCTGCGGCGGCTGCAAAGCGAACAATGTGCCCCTTATCGCTGCTTTCATTGATATGGCCCAGCCTGTGAGCAACAAAGCCTGCGATCAGGCCAATGCACAGTTTTAAAACAAAGGTTTTGGGGGCGTAATATACATACACCGGGTCAAAGAGATCCCCGATGGTCATTCCCAAAGCGCCTCCCAGTCCGCCGTAAAATCCGCCAAGAACCAACGCTCCCAGAACGCAGACTGCATTTCCCAGATGAATGGAGGTGGCATCTCCTCCCGGCAGGGTGATCTTTACCTGCAAAAAGGTAAATACTACATAGGATAATGCCGCAAACAGGCCGGTTAAAGCAATCTTTGTGATCCGGCTGTCTGTCCTTCTCTCTGTAGTGTGTACGGCTGTTTCAACTGTTTTCATAATCATCCACTCCTCACTTCGATTGTATGATCCATATGGTAGCACCAAAGTGGATGGCTATAAATATCCAGTTTATTATTTTTTGACCAGTCCAGTTGTGAATGATCCCTACTTAGTCATGGGACTCCACCGCGATCAGCACCCCGTCAGTAAAGGTGATAATCCCCTCCTTTTCCGTCAGCTCATTGCTGATGCCCAGACTGGTGCCGATGCGGATATCCCGGTCTGTTAAGGGGTATTTAAACCCCTTCAGGGTAATCCCGCAGACTTCCTCAGTAAAGGGCAGGAAGGAAACGTATTTTCCCCACATTTTTTCCCTGCAGAATACAGTCTCCCCATCAATGAGATAGAGGCGGTTCTGGGGATCCACAATACTGGCGCGGATTCCTTTCTGAAGGCAGGGATAAAGAAGCTGGATATTTCCAATCATATGGTCCAGCCGCCCGCCGGTAGCCCCAAGGAGCACGATCTCTGTACAGGCCATAGCCATAGCCCGTTTTAAGGCAAGCTCCGTATCCGTATCATCTTTTTCCGGCTGGTGAACCTCCCAGATAATGTGCTCCTGTTTCCGGTAACAGGCCAGCACGGAAGGGTCTGCGGAGTCAAAATCGCCCACGATCACATCCGGTGTTATTCCAAGGGCTCTGGCAGCCTTTAACCCGCCGTCCACCGCCACAATCTTATGAAATTCTTCCTTCTCTAAAAAAGAGCCGGCAAAGGCCAGATCCAGCCTGCCGCCGGTAAGAACCAGGCATCGTTTCATTTCTCATATTCCTTAAAGATCTCTGTAAATTCTCTGGTGCGTGCCGCCGGATCTGTGCCAAACACCGCACTTCCTGCTACAAAAATATTGGCTCCCGCCTCTAGGACCTCTCTTAGGTTTGCCGCGTTTATGCCTCCGTCTACCTGAATGTCCATCTTAAGGCCCCTGTCCTCACAGAGCGCCCGCAGGGCCTTTACCTTATTAAGCGTATATGGGATAAACTTCTGGCCTCCAAAGCCTGGATTTACGGTCATGATAAGAACCATATCCAGCTGATCCAAAATCGTATCCAGTACGGAAATAGGGGTGGCAGGATTTAAAGCCACACCGACCCGGCAGCCTGCTTCCCTGATCTGGTTTACCACACGGTCCAGATGCCTGCAGGCCTCGGCATGAACGGTGATTGCATCGGCCCCCGCATTCTTTATATCCTCTACATAGCGGCCCGGCTCTTCTACCATCATATGAACATCAAACACGCCGTCCGTCACCCTGCGGATGCTCTTTATCACCGGCATACCGAAGGAAATGCTTGGCACAAACGCCCCATCCATCACATCCAGATGGATCCATTCCGCTCCAGCTTCGCTTACTGCCCGAAGCTGGTTCCCCAGATCGGTAAAATCTGCCGCCAGTACAGACGGCGCTACTTTATAATACATGGTCTAGTATCTCCTTTTCTGTTTTAGTTCCTCGTAAATGAGACGGTAATTTTCATAGCGGCTTTGAGGTATCTTATCCTCATTTACCGCAGCCTTTACCCCGCAGACCCGCTCCCCTATGTGAACGCAGCCTAAAAATCTGCAGCCCTCCTCATAGGCTTCAAACTCTGGAAAAAAGTCCTTTAGCCCGGATGCCTCCATATCCGGCGTATACATGGAGCTGAACCCCGGTGTATCCATCATATAGGTATCCTTCTCCACAAAGAATAATTCGGAATGTCTTGTGGTATGCTTTCCTCTCTCAATCTTTCGGCTGATACCTCCGGTCTCCATGGACGCCTCCGGCTGGATCCGGTTGGTGAGAGAAGATTTTCCCACGCCGGAAGGGCCTGCTAGAACCGTCGTCCGGCCCCGCAGCAGGGATCTTACCTGCTCCATCCCCGTCTCTTTTCTGACGCTGATAAAATGGACCTCATATCCGGCCCCTTCGTAGATTTTCCTATAGGCATCCGCCATGGCCCTATCCCCCAGATCCGCCTTATTAAAACAGATCACCACCGGCACAGCCTCCATGGCCATCATCACCAGAAAACGGTCCAGAAGGTTTAAATTGGGAGAAGGCTGTGCCAGGGCAAAGAGAACCATTGCCTGATCCACATTGGCCACGGCCGGGCGCACCAGCGCATTTTTCCGGGGAAGGATCTCATCGATGTTCCCTTCCAGTGTTTCATCATCCAGAACGGAAAACTCCACGTTATCTCCCACCAGGGGCTTTATCTTCCTGTTTCTGAAAACGCCCTTGGCTCTGCACTGGTACACCCGGTTTTCACCATCATTCACATAATAAAAGCCTGCAATTCCTTTGATTATCTTTCCTGTCATAAATGTCCTTTGTTCCTTTTTCATCCTGCCGGGAAGAAGGATACCGGCCAGGACTGGATCACCTTGTCATTGTCCGCGTCCACCACCTCTACCGTACCGCTGTCCACACCATAGGCTCCCTTGATCCGCGAAAATACCACTGGAACATCCTGAGAGCCTACCACCAGTCTGGGACTGATCAGGTTGGTATATACATAGGTATTTGCATCATTGGGATCCTTCTGCTTTAAGCGGATCAGAATCCGCACGCTGCTGGTCTGGGAGGCTGGGCCGATGTAATTGCTCAGTGAGCAGGTTGCATCGATGGAACCCACATAATATTTGCCTTCATCTCCCGTCTTTGCCTGAGTTTCGGCGGCCTGCTGGGAGGCCTGGGAGCTGTCATTGACCACATAGTCTACTGAGGACTGCGGCTCCAGCATCGTTCCCGGCAGTTCACTCTGGGTTAGTACCTGTCCCTGGGGCTTTGAGGGATCACTGTCATAGGTCACTGTGCCTGTGACAAGACCCGCTGCCTTTAAAAGTGAATCCGCCTCTGAGGCATCTGTACCCACCAGCGTTGGCACCTGGCCCTGCACGGCCGCCGGACCCGTGCTGACGGTAAGCTCAATGGTATCTCCCGCTTTTGCCTCATCCGTACTCCAGGAAATCACCTTTCCTTTTGCAACCGTATCGCTGGCTGCCTCTTTTATGGAAACGGAAAGGCCCTTTTCCTTTAACAGGGTTTCCGCCTTCTTTTGGTCCATATTGGAAAGCCCCAGGGATTTTACGTCGACCCGGTCGCTGCCCTTGCTGATGGTGACGCCTACGGTGCTCCATTTTTCCACGGTGCTTCCGGCATCCACATCCTGGCGCATAACCCGTCCTGCCTCATAGTTGTCCGAATACTCCTCTCCTGTGACCTTCATCACCAGAGAATACTCCTTCAGCTTGCTCTCTGCCATATCCTGAGGAAGATTCAGCACATCCGGCATCTCCGTCTGGGTATCTGAAAGCGAAATCTGGATCTCTTCCGTAGAAGAAGCCTCTGCCGCCGTCTCTGTCTGGGGCTGCGTCTGCCCGCTTCCCGGCCAGAACAGTCCCGTCAGTCTGGAAAATACAAATACTACCACCACAACCACCAGAATGGCCGCTACAATGCCGATGACCGTGATAATACGCTCAAACTGCGTGCTCATATCATCCTCTGACTTGCGTCCTGCATTTTTCCTCTGAGGCCCTTTTTTATGGGAAGGACGTTTTCGCTCTTTGCCGCCCTTTCCCGGCATCTCCTCTGAAAATACCTCCTGGACAGGAAGTTCCCCGTCCTCATCCTCAGCCAGTTCTGTTTCCTCACGGGCGGGTTCTGTTTTTTCCTCCGTCTCCTCCTCTTCCCTTCCGTTTCGGTCTCTGCGGCGGTGAAGATCGTTGATCTGGCTCAGCTCTCCCCTGGTGATAGGGCGGGTCTGAGATAAGTCGGCCTCTTCTTTTGCCTCCTCTGTGCTGTAGATATCGCAGTCCGGGTCCATCAGCACCCGCCGCAGATCACGGATTACCTCCTCCATGGAGGGGTAGCGTCTGTCAGGCTTTTTTCTGGTGCATCTTAAAATAATATCCTCAAGGCCGGGATATATCTCCGCATGATACTCTCCCGGAGGCACAACCGGATCCTCCAGATGAGCCAGGGCCACCGATACGGTATTGTCCCCCTCAAATGGCACCTTTCCCGTCACCATCTCATACAGTGTGATTCCAAAGGAATATATATCGCTGCGCTCATCGCAGTATCCGCCTCTGGCCTGTTCCGGGGAAATATAATGGACAGAGCCTACCGCATTCGATCCTATGGTCTGGCTGGAAACTGCCCTTGCGATGCCGAAATCCGCCACCTTTACCTTTCCGTCTCTGGAGATAATCATATTCTGGGGCTTAATGTCCCGATGGATGATATGATGCTCATGAGCCGCCGCGATCCCCTGGGCCACCTGGATGGCAATGCCGATGGCCTCCTTGCTTTCTAAAAATCCCTTCTTCTCGATGTAGCTTTTGAGCGTGATACCCTCAATCAGCTCCATCACAATATAGTGAAGGCTTTCCTCATCCACTACATCATATACATTTACGATGTTGGGATGGGAAAGACGGGCCGCCGCCTGGGCCTCCATCTTAAATTTGCTTACAAAATTTTCATCGGAGGCAAATTCTTCTTTTAAGACCTTGATGGCTACCAGGCGGTTTAACGTATGACATCTGGCTTTATAGACCACGGACATACCGCCAGAGCCGATCTTTTCCAGGATCTCATAACGGTCCTGAAGATAGGTTCCCGGATTTAACATGGGCCAGTCCCCCCTTCCTCAGGCTCTACCAGCACAACGGCGATATTGTCCATGCCGCCGCCTTCGTTGGCCTCGCAGATCAGGCGCCTGGCCTTTTCCTTTAATGTGCCGGAACCTGCTACTACCGCCCGGATCCGCTCATCGGACACCATGTTGGTAAGGCCGTCGGAGCAGAGGAGAATATAATCCCCGGGTTCCAGCTCCACCTCAAAAAAATCTGCCTCTACTGTCTTTCCGATGCCCAAAGCACGGGTAATGATATTTTTTCTGCGGTTGTAATCCGCGCTGCCCCGAACCATTTTCCCAAGGGCCACCATTTCCTCCACATAGGAGTGATCCTTTGTAACCTGGCGGATCTCATTTTCATGGATAAGGTAAAGGCGGCTGTCTCCGATGTTGGCAGCGTACAGGATCCCGTCATCCACCACCGCTGCCACCAGGGTGCAGCCCATGCCGTTTAGTTCCTCCCGGTTTAAGGATTCGCTGTAAAGGCCTGTATTGATCTCGCGGATCCCTTCAGAAAGCAGAGGCACGGGAGCGCCCTCCTTTTTGCGGGTCAGATATACCACCAGGTTCTCCACTGCGTACCGGGAAGCGTAGTCCCCGGCCTGATGGCCTCCCATCCCATCTGATACCAGAAAAAGGTTGGGAAGGGAGCCTACCGTTTCCGGTGAGGCATAGATATAGTCCTGATTCATGGAACGGACTCTTCCTGTGTCTGTCAGTGCGTATGCCTGCATCATTATACCCCTCCTTCCATATAGCTTTTTCTCAGCTGTCCGCAGGCACCTCCGATGTCGCGCCCCATTTCCCGGCGTACCGTGGCGTTGATGCCATGATTCTCCAAGTATTTTTTAAAGGCCTCCACAGCTTTTCGGTCAGACTGAACATAATCCCGCTCCTTGATGGGATTGACCGGGATCAGGTTTACATGGCCGTGCTGGTCCTTAAGCAGTCCTGTCAGGGCGGCAGCCTCCTTCAGATTATCATTAACGCCCTTTACCAGGCTGTATTCAAAGGTAAGCCTTCTGCCTGTTTTTTCAAAATACACACGGCAGGCCTTAAGCACATCCTCCAGATGATAGCGGTTGGTAATGGGCATCAGTGTCTTTCGCACCTCATCATTGGGCGCGTGAAGGGAAAGGGCCAGCGTGACCTGAAGGCCCTCCTCAGCAAACTGCAGAATCCCCGGCACAATGCCGCAGGTGGATACGGTCAGGTTCCTCTGGCTGATGTTTAACCCTTTTTCATGGGAGATCAGCCGAAGAAAGCGGACTACGTTGTCGTAGTTGTCCATGGGCTCCCCGGAACCCATGACCACCACGTTGGATACCCGCTCTCCGGTGATGGACTGAATCCGGTAGATCTGATCCAGCATCTCAGAGGGACGCAGATTGCGCTCCAGACCATCCAGGGTAGAGGCGCAGAATCGGCAGCCCATGCGGCAGCCAACCTGTGAGGAAATGCAGACGGAATTGCCGTGATGATACTGCATCCACACACTTTCGATCACATTTCCATCCTCCAGTCCAAAGAGATACTTTCTGGTGCCGTCTGCGGCGGAAATACGCTCACCCACTGTTTTTAAAGCGGTGATGCTGCAGCACTGTGAAAGTCTTGCCCTAAGATCTCTGGATAAGGAACTCATCTGTTCAAAATCAGTGGCCATCTTTACATGGAGCCAGTCATAGATCTGCTTTGCACGGAACGGCTTTTCACCCAGGGCAGCCAGCTCCTTTGTCAGTTCCTCCAAGGTCATGGATTTTATATCTTTTTTACCGTTGCGGTCTGTTACATCTAACATAAAAAAACTCCTGTATTTCAAAATGAACGGGATGTTCCTTAAATACGCCGTTTAAAAACGCTGATAAAAAACCCGTCAAAGTCCTCCCAGGGACCTATTCCCGGCAGGATCTGGATCTGCCCTTCCTCCAGGGAAGCAGTGGATTCCCTTTCCCATCCGTCAGGAAGCAGCTTTGTGATATCCACCGGATCAAAGGGCAGATTCCGGCGGATCCAGTCCGCGTTTTTCTCATTTTCTCCCCGGTTGATGGTACAGGTACTGTAGATCAGTTTCCCTCCCGGCTTCACATAACGCCATACAACTGACAAAATCCGGCGCTGGAGCTCTTCCAGTTCCTTTAGGCCTTCCTCTGTCATACGGTATTTGATATCCGGTTTTCTTCCAATAATTCCCATTCCAGAACAGGGAAGATCCGCGATGACGATATCCGCCTGGTTCTCCCACTGCGGGTCAGGCACCGTGGCATCCCACACGCGGGCCCTTATATTTGTCAGGCCGCAGCGGGCAAGGTTGTCCTCGATCAGAGCCGTTTTCTGCTCCGTCAGATCTCTGGCTTCCACTAACCCTGTCCCCTTAAGCTTGTCTGCCAGGTGAAGACTCTTTCCTCCAGGCGCGGCGCAGACATCCAGTATGTAGGCTCCCTCTTTGGGAGCGGCCAGTTCTCCCACCAGGCTGGAACTGATGTCCTGAACCTGAATCCAGCCTTCACAAAAGGCGGTGAGCCCTTCCAGATAATCATAGCCTGACAGGGCGATCATGGAATCGGAGCCGGCAAGCGGCTCTGCCTTGGCCCCCTCCTGTTTTAAGGAAATGAGGATCTCTTCTCTGGAGGCAGCGCTTAAATTGCATCGAACCCAGGTCGGGCGCGTTTTGAGAAAAGAAGCTGCGATCTTCTCTGTCGTCTCCTCCCCCCAGTCCTGTACCCATTTTTCGTACATCCAGGCCGGAACGCTGTAGCGCAGGGCCGGATCCTCAAAGGCGATCTGTGCCTTTTCTCTGGAAATGGTTCTCAGGACTCCGTTTACAAATCCCTTTAACCCATGGAACTTATGTTTTACCGCCAGTTTCACCGCCTCATTGCAGACGGCGCTGTCCGGCACCCGATCCATATAGAGAAGCTGGTATACGCTCATCCGCAGAATACTTCGGATCAGGGGTTTCATTCTCTTCGTTTTTGTCTTTGAATAGCGGTCGATTACCGCGTCGATCTGGAGCATATATTCCAGCGTCCCCTCGGTCACACGGGTAATAAAGGCCCGATCAGCCTTATCCAGATATTGATATTTATAAAGAGCCTGGTTTAAAATAAGATGGACGAAGCTGCCCTTTTCGAGCACCTCCGTCAACACCCCAAGGATTATTTCCCTGTTTTCCAGACCTCGGTCTGTCTGCTTTGCCATAATATCCCCTTTGTCAGTTTTCCCTGTCTCTGTTTCCAAATAAAATAAGCAGACGCAGCAGCTGAAGAATGGAGGCAGCGGCAGCGGCCACATAGGTTAACGCGGCAGCTCCCAGCACCTTTCTTGCCTGTCCTACCTCCTGTCCCTGCAGGATCCCGATGGAATCGAGAAGCCTGACCGCCCGGTGGGATGCGTTGTACTCCACCGGCAGCGTCACCAGCTGAAACAGCACAGACAGGGAGAACAGCAGGATTCCCACATTGACCAGGATTCCTCCGCCGATAAAAAAGCCAATGAGAATCAGAGGCCATGAAATCTGCGCTCCAAAGTTAGCGGCAGGCACCAGGGCAGCCCGCAGACGCAGCGGAGCGTACTCCTGCGCATCCTGCATGGCATGGCCGCACTCATGGGCCGCAACGCCGATGGCTGCGATGGAAGTGGCTCCATAGACCGCATCCGACAGATTCACCGTCTTGGTTCTGGGATCATAGTGATCCGTCAGACGGCCGGATACATGGCGGACCGTCACATCATAAATCCCCTGGGAGCGCAAAAGCTGTTCTGCCGCCTGGGCTCCCGTCATGCCGCAGCGGCTGCGGATGCCAGAATAGGTGGCATAGGTAGCATTTAACCGGGCCGAGGCGGCCAGGGAAAGGGCTACGCCGATGAGAATCAGGACGTAGGTTGGATCAAAATAAAACGGACTGTAAAACATTTACATTCACTCTCTTTCTTTGAATAAAGGGCCGGTATGGGAGCCAGAGGCTACTTTCCCAGGATCTCGCCTTTTTCTATGGTATAACCTCTCAGAAAGGTTTCCACATCCATTCGCTTTTTTCCCTCCAGCTGAAGTTCCCGGATGGACAAAAGCGCCTCTCCCGCAGCCACTATAAGGCTGTGGGGATCGGTGCGGATGATCTGACCTGGGGCTGCCCCGTCAGATGACTCCTTAAGGACATCTGCGTCCCAGATCTTTAATGTTTTTCCGTGCACAAATGTGTAGGCGCTGGGCCATGGATTAAGCCCCCGGATCAGCCGTTCGATGGCGGCTGCTTCCATGGACCAGTCGATCTGGCCCAGAGATTTTGTAAGCATCTTCGCATATGTGGAATCCTCATCTGTTTGAGGCGTGCGGACTGCGGTACCGGCCTTAAGCTTCTCCAGGGTGGAAAGGATCAGCGGGCCGCCTGCCTGACTTAATTTGTCAAAAAGGCTTCCTCCCGTTTCCTTGGGATCCAGGGGGATTACCGTCTTTTCCAGCATATCACCGGTGTCAAGGCCCACGTCCATCATCATGGTAGTAACGCCTGTCTCCTTCTCCCCGTCGATCACCGCCCACTGGATAGGCGCTGCGCCGCGGTACTTAGGCAGAAGGGATGCATGGATGTTGATACAGCCGTAAGGCGGCAGGTCTAAAATATCCCTGGAAAGGATCTGGCCGAAGGCAATGACCACAATCACCTCCGGCTGAAGATTTCTGAGAATTTCAACAAAGGCGGGATCCTTTACCTTTTCCGGCTGGTACACCGGGATACCGTACGCCAGCGCCTGAACCTTCACCGGCGTCATCTGCAGTTCTTTGCCTCTGCCCCTGGGGCGGTCCGGCTGGGTCACTACAGCGGCCACCTCATGTCCGGCCTCCACAAGAGCCTTTAATGCCGGAACGGAAAAATCCGGCGTTCCCATAAATACGATACGCATTTTAATTCTCCTCTTCTTCCTCAGCCTCTGTATCCATCAGTTCTCCCTCGACTAACTCTACATAAAGCTGGCCCTCCAGGTGGGCACATTCATGGCAGATGGCTCTTGCAAGAAGTCCCTCTCCCTCAAGTTCAAACGGTTCCATATTTTCATCCAGAGCACGCACCTTTACATACTCCGGCCGAGTCACGATGCCTGACTTTCCCGGAACACTCAGGCACCCCTCGTATCCCGTCTGTTCGCCCTTCCGGTCAATGATCTCCGGATTAATCAGCACATACTGGCTGCCGTCCTCCACATCGATCACCACAATCTTCTTTAAAATGCCCACCTGGGGAGCCGCAAGGCCTACGCCGTTTGCTTCATACATGGTCTCAAACATATCTTCGATCAGCTCGGCGGTACGTTTGCTCATCTCCTTTACAGGTTTACATTTCTTAGTTAATACTTCATCTCCAATTACGCGAATCTGACGGACTGCCATCTTTATTATCTCTCCTTTTTCTGTGTTCAAACCATCCCTAAGCACCCAGGCTGCCGGCGTGTGTCCTCCCTATATGGAAGAGGATGGTGAAAATGCCCCGGCATCGTTTGCGGCTACAGATCAAGATCTGACTGCAGCGCCACGCCCTCCAGGCCCTCTAAGCAGGCCTCGGCCATTTTCCTGATGTGTATCAGTATATCATAGTTTTCATTCTTTATATATAAAATTTTTCTGTAAATATCATTAACTTTGTACACAGGGGCATTAACCGGGCCGATAAACGGTATCTGTTTTCCGGGAAAACGGTCGGGAAATGTCTCTGCCATGGCAGCAAGAGCCCCGGCGGCCCGGTCTAAACGGTCCTCCCTGTGATCTGAAATCTGCAGGGTCAGAAGCCCCACTGCCGGCGGATACCCCAAAAGCCTTCTGTAATTCATCTCCTGCTCATAAAAACCCTCATAGTCCTGACGTGCGGCCATCTGAATACTGTAATGATCCGGCTGATACGTCTGGATCACCATATTCCCCGGTATGCTGCTCCGTCCCGCCCGGCCTGCCGCCTGGGTTAAAAGTTCAAAGGTCTCTTCGTTGCACCGGTAGTCCGGCGCATATAAGGACAGATCTGCCGCCAGCGCCCCTACCAGGGTAACCTTTGGAAAATCATGCCCCTTTACAATCATCTGGGTGCCAATGAGGATGTCTGCCTCCCCTCTCGCAAACGCAGACAATATTTCCTGATGTCCGCCCTTTTTTGACGTGGTATCCATATCCATGCGCAGGATCCGCGCCTTTGGAAACATCTTTGCAGCCATCTCCTCGATCTTCTGGGTGCCGGTGCCGAAAGGGGCGATATAAGGGGAGCCGCAGGCGGGGCAAAGCTTTGGCTGTGCGATCCTGTGGCCGCAGTAATGGCACATCAGGCTGCCGTCTCTGTGAAGCGTCAGAGTCACATCGCAGTGAGGGCACTTAATGGCCTCCCCGCAGGAGCGGCAGGAAACAAAATTAGCATAGCCCCGGCGGTTGATAAAGAGCATGGACTGCTCCCCCTTGCTCAGCCGATCCTCTAAAAGTTCCTTTAGCCTGCGGCTGAAAATGGAGCGGTTTTTAGCCCTGAGTTCTTCTCTCAGATCCACAATCTCCGTCTGGGCAAGGGCTGCATCCGCCTTTGCCCGGCAGGTCAGCTTAAACAGGTGGTATTCTCCCAGCAGCGCTTTTGTGTAGGACTCCATGGAAGGGGTGGCGGAGCCCAGCACAAGAAGCGCCCCGCTTATCCTTGCAAGCTCTCCCGCCGCCTCCCTCGCATCATAGCGGGGAGCCAGTTCGCTCTGATATGCGTTTTCATGTTCCTCATCGATGATAATAAGCCCCAGCCGCTCAAAAGGCGCAAAAAGGGCGGATCTCGGCCCGATGATCATATCAATATCCCCTGTGCGCGCCCTCTCATACTGATCATAGCGCTCTCCGGCGGACATTCGTGAATGAAGAACCGAGACGCGGTTTCCGAAACGAAGGTAAAAGCGCATAACAGTCTGCCAGGTCAGGGAAATCTCCGGAATCAAAAGGATCGCCTGCTTTTCCTGAGCCGTCACATGGCTGATCAGTTCCATATAGACCTCGGTTTTACCGCTGCCTGTAATTCCGTGGATCAGGCAGGTGCTGCGAATCCCCTGATCATATTCCCTGCAAATGGCCTGAGAGACCATCCTCTGCTGTTCATTCAGCACCGGCGGCTGCCAGCCGTCTCGGTTGCCCCCCGCCCGCCTGCCGGTAAGGCCTCGGCCGCCTCTTCCCTTTCCCCGGCTAGAAGGCGTTTCATCTCCAAAAGAGGATTTCTGTACTTTTCCACTACTTCTACGCGGATCAGCCCTGCCTCTTCCAAAGGGCGAAGAGCCGCCGCAGTCAGATTCAGCCGATTTACCGTCTCATCGTAAGGCACGGGATTTTTTTCTTTTAAAAGAGAGAACAGGCGAAGCCTGGCGCTGTATTTCCTGCGTTGGGCCAAAGCCAGGGCCTCGCGAAAGGCGTCCTCTTTTGCAATCAGACGGATCTGACGCTTTGGAGCCTCCTTTATCTTTTGCTTTACCGGGAGGACGGTCTTAAGAGCCTGGTTCATGGTAGAGCCATAGCGTTCTTTCATCCACCAGGCAAGCCAGATCAGCTGAGACTGGGCTGTGACGCTTTCCCTTACAATGCCCTCAATCTCTTTTAATTTTGAAACCTCATATTCCGGCCGGTCAGTCAGCTCCACCACATATCCTTTTCTTCTGCGGTTTCCCGCTCCAAAAGGGATGTACACCTGCTGCCCCGCCGCAAGCTTTCCCCAAAGGCGCTCCGGGACCCGATACTGGAATACCCGGTCCACGCTCTCATGAGAAATATCTATGATAATGTTTGCATATATTCCCCTCAAAGTTCTCATCCATCCTTCTGTTCCCCTTTGCCGCCTGTTTTTCCGGCCGGCAGTCAGGGTATCTGTCCACTGATGTTATCATAAATATCCTCTCTTTGCAAGGCTCACTGTTTTGCCTCCCGCCGGATCTGCCAGACGCCAAAAGACCCCCGGCCTTGTTCGGCCAGAGGTCTTTTGGATACCATACCACATTTTTCTGAAGGGAAGCTCCCTTTTTCATCTCTACAGCTTAAACTGCTGGATCATGCCCTTTAATACCTGGGCCTGGCTGGAAAGCTCCTCGCTGGTAGCCGCACTCTCCTCCGCTGTAGCAGAATTAGCCTGGACTACGCTTCCGATCTGCTCGATGCCGCTGTTGATCTGGACAATCATACGGGTCTGTTCCGCTGAAGTTTCCGTTACCTTGCGGATCGCTTCTACCACCCCGCCTGCGTGTTCTGCTACCCGATCCAGCGTCATTCGGGTTGTCTGGGTTGCCTCGGCTCCCTTATGCACCGCACTGACAGAGGACTCGATCAGGGTCCGAATCTCCTGGGAGGCGTCTGAACTCTTTGACGCCAGCCCTCTCACCTCATCCGCCACCACGGCAAAGCCCTTTCCGGCCTGCCCGGCCCGGGCAGCCTCTACCGCAGCGTTTAAAGCCAGGATATTGGTCTGGAAGGCGATATCCTCAATGGTGCGTATAATATGGGTGATCTTCTCAGAGCTTACGCTGACCTCTGTCATAATGTCGGACAGCAGTTTCATCTGGCGTATGCTCTCGGTCACAGCTTCATTTGCCTGGGCTACCTTGCCGTTGGCCCTCTGGATATCGTCCTCATTAGACTTGATCTGCGCGGCAATATCCCGGATGGAAGAGCCGAGGGTGTCTACGGAAGATACCTGCTCTGTGGCTCCCTGAGCCAGCGCCTGCGCACCGGAGGACACCTGTTCGGCTCCGCTGTCTACCGTCTCAGACGCCCTTCGGATTCCTGAGATTAGATTGCCCATCTGATCGGCAAAGCCTCGGATGGCTGTCTGAATGGGCGCAAAGTCCCCTTTGAACGTCATCTCAGAGCGGTGTGTCAGATCACCCTCGGCCAGATGCTGCATACTGACGGCAATCTCATTTACATAGGCAGAAAGCGTCTCAGTACAGGAACGGATGGATTCTGCGATTTCGCCGATCTCATCATCTCCTGTATGGTCAAGCTGAATATGCAGATTGCCTTCGCTCATCTGCTGAAGCGCCCAGTTGATGTCTGATACGGGCCGGAGCCTGCGCATAATGGAGAAACGCTGGGCCAGGATCACTGCCAGGATCGTAACAGCAAAGAACAGTACCAGAATGGATATGATGGCAAAGGTCTGGCTGAAATATTCCTGTCCGGTCATAGTCACAATGATCTTCCAGCCATAATCGGAAAGTTCATTGGCCATAGCCCTTCTTGGCACTCCATTTGCTGTATAGCGGAACAGCCTGCCCGTAGGTTCTGAAAGTTCCTTCTCCAGAGCCGCTCCCTCTGAACCGGTTTCCGAAAATGCCTTTCCGACCATGCTTTGATCCCCATAACCGATGACGATGCCATCATCGCTCAGAGCCGCCAGATATCCGCTGCTGCCAAAGGACAGGTTTCCTAAAAACTCAGAAAGCTGCGCAAGGTCAAGATCCATGCAGAACAGTCCGGTAATATTCCCGTCTGTTTTCACGGGTACTGAAATCGTAATGCACATCTTGCCTGTCACGCTGTCCGTATAGGGCTGTGTCACATAAAGAGACGCATTCTTTACGGAGTTGTAATACTCCTTTTCGTTTAATACGATATCAAGACGGCTGCCGTCTTCTCCGTAAAGATTGTTCTCCGAAATGCTCCCTACACCCAGACCGAGAATCGCAGGATATTCATTTTTCAGTTCTGTCATGACTGCCACTCCATCGGCAAAATCAGGAGAATCAGACATGGGCACCTCCGCCGTAGCAGCTCCTGTCATACGCTGGATGGCAGGTATATCCGCAATGGTCTGGGTCAGATTCTCATACTGCTTCACAAACTGCCTGGCCTGTTCTGTTCCATTGGTCAGCGTCTGTTCCAGAAATGCATCCTGCTTGGTGTTCATAGCGAAATTGATCAGCGCTCCCATACACAGCGCCACAAGAAGGTTGGATACTAACAAAATCAACGCGGAATAACGCACTACCACAGTGGACAGACGTTTCTTTCGTGTCCCATTTTTCATAAATCACTCTTCCTTTCCAGCTACACCCTCCCACATTCTGCGTGCTCTTCAGGCAGTTCCTCTCTTATGGGGCTGAGAATGAAACTTCTGAAAACACACTTAATTTTATCGGCTTCTTTTTTCCGTTCATAAGATAAAGAACCGCAGTTTTTACACTGCGGTCCGTACTGTATTTCATATATTCTGATTTATTTTATTAAGCAGGGCATTATCTCATCTGATAGCAGCCCTTTCCCTCTGCCTTTAAGCAGGTGTCAAAGAATGTCTTTGCCGCCTGGATCAGATAACAGGTGTCCTTGACTCCGGCTGTCTCATACGGAGAGTGCATCGCCAGCTGCGGCAGGCCGATATCCACTGTATTAAGCGCCACATGAGCATTGGAAATATTTCCCAACGTAGAGCCGCCTGCCACATCCGAGCGGTTTGTGAAGGTCTGGCACGGAACTCCCGCCTTCCGGCAGATGGCTTTAAACATAGCCGCAGACACAGCGTCTGTGGTGTACTTCTGGTTTGCATTATACTTGATCACGATGCCTTCGTTAATGGCCGGGCGGTTAGTGGGATCTGCGATCTCGCCGTAGTTGGGATGGACGGCATGCGCATTGTCGGCAGATACCATGAAGCTGGATGCCAGAGCCATCAGGTATTCTTCCTCCGTGCGGCCCAGGCTGCGGTTTACCCGGCGCAGGGTGTCCTCTAAGAAGGTGGAATCAGCGCCCTGCTTAGTGCCGCTTCCCACTTCCTCATTATCAAATACGGCTGCTACGGATACACAGGAGGGATTTTCTCCCGCTAACAGGCCTTTTACGGAAGCAAAGGCGCACTGAAGGTCATCCAGGCGGCCGCAGGAAAGATATGCTTCATCTGCGCCCCAGACTGTTCCCTTTTCACGGTTGTATAAAAACAGATCATGGCCCAGAATACTCTCCTCCTTTATCCCTGCCGCCTCTGCCATCACAGACATAAAGGTTCCCTTTGCCTCCATGCTGCCGAAAATAGGAAGGGTATCCTTCTGGGGGTTGTATTTGTAACCGTCATTTACCTGACGGTTCATATGGATTGCCAGATTAGGAATCATCACAAGATCCTTATCCACATTCACCAGCCTGGAAACGAGACGCCCATCCTCCTCGGTCACAAGACGGCCTGCGATGGATAATGGACGGTCAAACCATGGGGAAATAATCATTCCGCCATATTTTTCCACGTTTAATTTGATATAATGGCCCTCTGCCTCCATCTCCGGATTCTCCTTGATCTTAAAAGAAGGTGAATCGCTGTGGCTTGCCATAATCTGAAAACCGGTAAAATCAGCCGCCGGCACCTTAAAGGCAATGACAGAGGACTGGTTGCGGGTCACATAGTAAGAACCTCCTGCTGCCAGTTTCCAGCTTTCTTCCTCCCTCAATTCCTCAAAACCGGCCTCTTTTAACATAGCCTCTATGTTTGCTACTGCGTGAAAGCTGCTGGGACTTTCCTCTAAAAAGTGCAGTAATTCCTCTGCCGTCTGCCGGCAGGTTTCCTTTGTCAGTTCCATGATCGTTTCCTCCTGATTGATATAATAATGGATGCAGTATACTCCTTAAACCGTTCTGTATTCCGATCTGCGAGTATATTCGTGAGTTTTTTACTCACATTCTATAAAATACGGTTTTATCTCATGATTCGCCGTATTTATTCTGTCTTATTTGTGAGATTTTCTCTCAAATACGTCACTGCCTTAGAAAGTCCCATACTGTTGGACCCCTTGAACAGCACGCAGTCTCCTGCCCTTAGGCAGTCAGACAGCCACTGCCGGGTTTCCTCCAGAGAAGCCAGTTTTACTGCCGGGATTTTTCCTCCTGCCTGGAGCAGCCCTCTTTCAATCTCCGCCGCCCATTCTCCAAGCAGCACCAGCTGATGAATGGTCATATCAGCCAGGCCCTCTCCCACTTCCTGATGGAAACGGATGGTATCCGGCCCCAGCTCCTTCATATCTGCCAGGACGGCGATCCTTCGTCCCTTACAGGGCATGGAGGAAAGAACCTCAAGGCCTGCCTTCATGGATACCGGACTGGCGTTGTAGCTGTCGTCTATAATCGTTACGCCGCCTGCCGTAAATATCTGCTGTCGGCCTTTAAAGCCCTCAAACTGTTCCAGCTGACTGGCCGCCCGTTCCATGGGGATGCCGTAATAGGCTGCCACTGCCAGGGCCGCCAGTGCATTGCTTACCATATGGTTTCCCATAACCTTTAAGCGTACCTGAACCTGCTCCTGTCCAAGGATGGCGGTAAATACAGGATACCCGGCTTCCAGATGAAGATCGATCCCCCGGCAGTCGCAGCCCTCGGACAGGCCGTAAAGGATCTTTTTTCTGCTGTTTTCAGGGACAACCGTTCTAAGAAGCGGATCATCCCCGTTTAAAAAGAGCGCTCCGTCCTCTGCCATTTTTTCCTGAATACAGAGTTTTTCTTTTAAAATGTTTTCTTTTGACCCCAGCTGCTCCATGTGGGCTTCGCCGATATTTGTCATGACCGCACAATTTACCTGTGCCACACGGGCGATCCGGGTCATCTCCCCCGGTTCGCTCATGCCAAGCTCTATCACGCCGATCTCTGCCTCCTCAGGTATATTGAAAACGGTGACAGGCACACCCACCTGGCTGTTGCTGTTCCCCGGAGTTTTGTAAACGGAAAATCCGGCCTCCAGCGCGCAGGCCACCATCTCGCGTGTGGTTGTCTTTCCCACACTTCCCGTAATCCCTACGAGAGGAATCGCCGTCCGGCTCCGGCACCAGGCGCCAAACGCCTGAAGTGCCAGCCTGGTATCATCCACGCAGATCCATGTAGATGAAAGGGCGTTCCCCCTCCAGTCTGGATTCTCTTTGCACTGGTCCGTTACTGTTTCCAAAACCTCTTCCCCGCTCTCCTGGCGGCTGGTAAAGACCGTTCCGGCTCCGGCCGCCAGGGCCTGACAGATAAACCGGTGGGCGTCCACCCGTTCTCCCACCACCGGAACAAAAAGGTCGTCTCCTTCCATTTTTCTGGAATCCAGACAGATATGGCCGATCCGACGGCCGGGATCTCCATAAATCACCTTTCCTCCCACGGCCATGGCTGCCTGAGCTGCTGTTATTCCCTTCATTCTTTTTCCTTCTCTCCCAGTTCCTTCACTGTTTCTTCAATGACCTCTCGGTCCAGGAAATGATGGCGCACGCCGTCGATCTCCTGATAATCCTCATGGCCCTTTCCAATCACGGCGATCATGTCTCCCGGCTGCGCATTGAGGATACCATAGCGAATCGCCTCCCTGCGGTCCGGGATCTCCATAAACTTCCCGCCCGTTTTTTCTATGCTGCCCCGTATATCGGCGATAATATCCTCTGTCTTTTCATAGCGGGAATTATCCGCTGTCAGGATACTCAAATCTGCCAGCCGGCCGCCAATCTCGCCCATGGAGTAACGCCGGTCCTTTGAACGGTTTCCTCCGCAGCCGAAAATACATACCAGACGCCTGGGGTGATAGTCCCGCAGGGTCTTTAACAGGCTTTCCATGCTGACTGCATTGTGAGCGTAGTCCACCAGCACGGTGCATCGGGAGGACGTATATACAATTTCCATCCGTCCATTGACCCTTATATGCTCCAGCGCATGGCTGATTCTTTCCCGGCCAAGACCAAGAAAGCTACACAGACTGACCGCCGCCATGGCATTTTCCACATTAAAAAGGCCAGGAATACCAAGACGCACTTTCATCTCATATTTCCCCGAGATACGAAATTTTGTTCCCACAAAATCAGGTTCTGACACATACCGGATATGGGAAGCGGTAAAATCCGCCTTCTCCTCTTCCGTTTTTCGCTCTCCTTCCTCACTGCCGTCTGCGTCCACACGGTAGGTATACAGTTCGCAGGACGCAGTCTTTTTTACCGCCTCCGCGTGCCCGTCATTGGCGTTTAACAGTCCCACACGGCAGTTCGTCAGAAGGCGCGTCTTATAATAAAGATATTCTTCAAAATCCGCGTGCTCATCCGGCCCGATATGATCCGGGGAAATGTTGGTGAAAATACCATAGTCAAACAGGATACCGTCTACCCTGTGCATTTTTATCCCCTGAGAAGACACCTCCATAACCGCATGGGTACAGCCGGCCTCTGCCATCTGCGCAAAGGCTTTATGGAGTTCATAGGATTCCGGCGTAGTATTCATGGTGGGCGTCACATGATCTCCAATCACAACGCCGGTGGTGCCGATAAGTCCAACCTTCTTTCCCGCCGCCTCCAGAATCGCCTTGATCATATGGGTGGTGGTGGTCTTACCCTTGGTGCCGGTAACACCGATCATGGTAAGTTTCTTCGCCGGATAGCCAAACCGGGCCGCAGATAACAGGGCCAGAGCCCTGCGGGCGTCACTGACCCTCAAAATCGTGACCTGCTTTTTCTCCTCCCCTGTCAGCCCGCAGGCCTCCATCTCTACCTCAACCGACCGCTCGGTCACAAGGATTCTGGTTCCTGCCTTTAACACGTCAGGTATAAAGCAGTGAGCGTCGATCCGTGTGCCGGTCATGGCCACAAACACCGTACCCGGCCCGGCCTTTCGGGAATCATAGATGATCTCATCTGCCTGAATATCCGTATTTCCCTGGATCAGGGTATATTCCAGTTCATTTAACCAGTTGCTTAAAACCATGCATTTTTCCTCTCTGATACTTAAAACAGTCCTGTGATTTTTCCTTCCCCGTCCACATCAATCCCCTCTGCCGCCGGTTTCTTTGGAAGTCCCGGCATAGTCATAATGGAACCTGTAAGGGCTACCACAAAGCCGGCGCCGGCACAGACGTATGCATCTCTTACATTGATGGTAAAGCCTGATGGCCGTCCAAGCTTTGTCTGATCATCGGACAGAGAATACTGTGTCTTTGCCATACATACTGGAAGATTCCCAAAGCCCATCTCCTCAATGCGCTTTAAGGCTTTTAAAGCTGCGGGGGAGTAGGATACGCCGTCTGCCCCATAGATCTCAGAAGCAATGGCGCCTATTTTGTCCTTTAGGGAGTCCTTATCCTCATAAAGCACATGAAAGTCTGTGGGGCGGTTTTCCAGTGTATTTAATACCTTGTCTGCAAGGGCCACGCCGCCTTCGCCTCCTTTGGCCCATACCTCAGCCAGTGCAAACTCACACCCCCGCTCCTCACAGAAGCGCTTAATATAAGCGTATTCCGCCTCGGTATCGCTTATGAAGGAATTTAAGGCAACTACCACCGGAACACCGAATTTCTGGATATTTTCCATATGCTTTTCCAGATTGACAATGCCCCTCTTTAATGCCTCTAAATTCTCCTCCGAAAGCTGATCCTTTGGCACGCCGCCGTTGTACTTTAATGCCCTGACCGTGGCTACCAGCACCACCACATCCGGCTTTAATCCTGCCTTGCGGCACTTTATGTCCATAAACTTCTCCGCACCCAGATCCGCGCCGAAGCCTGCCTCTGTCACCACGATATCGCAAAGCTTTAAAGCCGTTTTGGTGGCTCTTACGCTGTTGCAGCCATGGGCGATGTTGGCAAAGGGACCGCCGTGAACCAGTGCACCGGTATGCTCCAGAGTCTGGATCAGGTTGGGCTTTAGAGCGTCTTTTAAGAGAGCCGCCATGGCCCCTGTAGCGTGAAGATCCCCTGCAGTCACTGGTTCCCCTGCGAAGTTATAGGCAACGATAATCTTGGATAAGCGATCCTTTAAATCCTTCATATCATCTGCCAGACAGAGGATCGCCATGATTTCCGACGCTACGGTGATCACGAAATGGTCTTCTCTGACCATGCCGTCCGCCTTTGCCCCAAGACCCACTACAACGTTTCTAAGCACGCGGTCATTCATATCCACGCAGCGTTTCCACAGGATCTGCCTTGGATCAATACCGAGAGCATTGCCCTGCTGGATATGGTTGTCGAGAAGGGCTGCCAGAAGGTTATTCGCTGAGGTAATGGCGTGAAAATCCCCCGTAAAATGAAGGTTCAGATCCTCCATGGGAAGCACCTGGGCATAGCCTCCGCCGGCAGCTCCGCCTTTGATGCCGAAACACGGGCCAAGGGATGGCTCTCTTAAGGCAATCATGGCATTTTTTCCCAGCCTTCCCAACGCTTCTCCCAGTCCTACCGTAACCGTTGTTTTTCCCTCTCCGGCAGGTGTCGGGTTAATGGCGGTCACAAGCACCAGCTTTCCGTCCGGCCGGTCTTTGATCCGATCCCAGAGTTCGTCTGTGATCTTCGCCTTATATTTTCCATAAAGCTCTAAGTCATCCTCTCTGATTCCGTAAACTGCTGCTACCTCCTTCACCGGCGCCAGCGCGGCCTCCTGTGCGATCTCAATATCTGATTTCATCCACTGATCCTCCTCTTTGTAGGTATGTATTCCATTGCAACTGTTCAGAACAAGGCATTCCCTGAATCGTTACCCTGCATTTTATATTTCACAGGAGAGGAAGTACAGGCGTAAATGCCGCCTCCCTGCTCCGGTTTAATACCCCTGTTCTATCATTTCCTCGAACTGTTCCGGGCTCATTAGGATCTTTCTTGGCTTTGTGCCCTCCTCTTCTCCCACAACCCCGGCCTCCGCCAGCTGATCCATGATGCGGGCCGCCCGGTTAAAGCCGATCTTAAAGACGCGCTGCAGCATACCGATGGATGCCTTGTCCTTTTCTATAATGAACTTTCCGGCCTGAGCAAAGAGTTCGTCTCTGGATGCTCCCGACCCGCCTCCATCCATCGAAGGAGATGTCACTTTATTTACCACATCCTCGCTGTACTCTGCCACCATTCCCTGCTCCGTCAGAAACTCCACAACGCGGCTGACCTCATCGTCCGACACAAATGCACCCTGGACACGCTGAGGCTTTGGAAAGCCCGCAGGATAAAAGAGCATATCGCCTTTTCCTAAGAGCTTTTCCGCTCCGTTCATATCAATAATGGTCCTTGAATCCACACCTGATGATACGGAAAATGCGATTCGGGAAGGCACATTTGCCTTGATCAGACCGGTGATGACGTTGACCGAAGGCCTCTGAGTGGCGATCACCAGATGGATGCCCGCCGCACGGGCCAGCTGGGCCAGGCGGCAGATGGAATCCTCCACCTCGCCGGGAGCCACCATCATAAGGTCTGCCAGCTCGTCGATGATGATCACAATCTGAGGCAGCTTTTTCGGCTTTTTCCCATCCTCAATGTCATCCAGCTTTTCTACACGTTCATTGTATCCCTTTAAGTCGCGGACATTACACTCCGCAAACTTTTTATAACGGTCTGTCATCTCCGCCACTGCCCAGTTTAAAGCTCCGGAGGCCTTCTTTGGATCCGTCACTACCGGGATCAGCAGATGGGGGATACCGTTGTATACGCTCAGCTCTACAACCTTGGGATCCACCATGATAAGTTTAACGTCATTGGGGTCTGCTTTATAAATGATACTCATAATCAGAGTATTGATGCAGACGGATTTACCGGAGCCCGTAGCGCCTGCGATCAGCAGATGAGGCATCTTTGCAATGTCCGTCACCACAACCTGGCCGCCGATGTCCTTTCCCACCGCAAAAGCCAGACGGGATTTATGGCGGCAGAAGGACTCTGATTCAAACAGTTCCCTCAGGTATACGATGTTGTTTTCCTTATTCGGAACCTCAATGCCCACAGCGGATTTTCCGGGAATCGGTGCTTCAATGCGGATATCCGCCGCCGCAAGGCTCAGTTTGATATCGTCCGTCAGTGATACGATCCTGCTGACCTTTACTCCCTGCTCCGGCAGAAGCTCATAGCGGGTCACCGAGGGGCCGCAGCTGATGTTGGTCACGGTAACGCCCACCCCGAAATTATGAAGGGTCTGCTGAAGCTTGATGGCTGTAGCCTTAAACTCATCCTCTGAGAAGGAAGCATTATGCACCGGTTTCTTTAAAAGGTCTGTAGGCGGGAAAACATACTCCTTCCTTTCTTCCTCCTTCTTCTGAATCTCCTGCGCTACCGAAACCTCGGCCGCCTGAACCTGGGCCGCCTCCTGCTTTTTCTCCAGTTTCTTCTGGAGGAGGTCTGTCTCCGTTTCAATGACCTTTCCTGACGCGGTGACAACCCGTTTTACTCCCTCCGCCTGATACAGGGTATCCGGGCGGGCAGGATCGGAAGGTGCCGGGGCTGCCCCTTGAGAAACAGTGTCAGCATCGGGATCCGGATCCCAGGGGGATGAACCGTAGGGATCCATATCTTCCTGCTCCAGTTCATCCAGGCGGATGCTTTCTTCTTCCTCCGGTTCACTGTTCCAGGGAACCATATCGCTGTTGATGCGGCGCAGATCCTCTGACATATGGCAGGATACAGCCGCTTCTACCGGCACCAAACCTGACAGCGGTTCCTCTGCCTGAATCTCGCTGTCATCGGTTTCTTTCAGCCCGTCCTTTTTTGGAGCCTCCAGATCCTCCTCAAAGCTTACAGGCCTTAACGCTCCAACGCCCATATCCAGTTCATCCAGCGTCCGGCGGTCCCTCTGAACCCGTATAGTCTCGTAGACAGGCTCCTCCTCATAGCCTTCCTCTTCCTCCGGCAGCCTGGCAGAGGCAAGAGTTTTCTCTCCGTCCGCCAGACTTTGCCTCTTTTTCCCTGCGGCGGCCCTTCCATGATGTTCCAGCTCATCTGCCAGAGCGCTGACCTCGCCTGCGGGCTTTTTCTGTCCGGCTCCCACAGTGTCTGCCGGATCATAATGTTTTGGCATCTGAATTCTTCCGCGAAATTCATCCGCCGGGGAAGGCGCTAGTTCGGAAGACTCCCCAGACACAGCCGGGTCTGCTCCGAACTCACGTTCAAACGCATCCTCCTCAAGTCCCTCATCTTCATAATAATCATCTTCTGCGCCCAGAAACGTAGCACCCAGATTGACGCCGCGGACTCTCTGCTCTTCCCTTAAAAGACGTCTCTCCTCTGCCCTCTGGGCGTGAAGTTCCCATCTGCGGTCCATATCCTCTCTGGCATACTGATACGCCCGCCCGCTTCCCTGCCGGACAGCAGACACAAAGGACTTTCCTGTAATACACACCATACAGATAATAAAAAGCACCAGAAGGATCAGATAAGCGCCTGCCCGGCCCACGCAGAGAACCAGAAGACCGGAGAGGATTCCGCCCACCAGGCCTCCCCCGGCTCCGTTTACCGAGGATGCCGCATAATACTGCATAACCGACGCGCCTTCGGCAGTCTTCCCAAACATCAGCTGCAGCAGGCCGCAGACCGTAAGCATCACGCCTCCTGCCGCCGCCATCTTCACCGCCGCCAGGATATTTCCCTGATTAGACAGGTGAAAGCAGGTTCCTACAAAAAGCATAAGGGGCAGCAGATAGCCGACCATTCCAAACAGACCCAGCTGAACGCTGCGCAGCACGTCCCCGAAAATGCCGCAAAGGCCGAAATTACTTAAAAATAAAAGAATAGCTACAGCAAAAGAGCAGATGATGATCACTTCTGCTCTCATAAACCCCATATCCTCTTCTTCCTCATAATCCTGCCGTCTGGACCGGCTGTTTTCCCTGGATGTGCTGCTCTGCCTCTTTGCAGTAGTTTTCCCTGATTCTTTTTTTGTCGTACTTCCCTTGGGCCGCCCTGGTTTTCGGGCACCGCCCTGCTGTTTCTTTACTGCATCAGCCACAAATACAAGCCTCCCATTTCTTGTTCCCCCCTTATATCTGGGGTTCCATCCTTTACAGTATACAAAAATTTGAGAGGAATTGCAACGCAGTTTCTGAAAAATATACGAACAGACTTTCTTATGCGGGTGATTTCATATGTAATTCCTGTCTTTTATTCCATATGGCGTTTAAAAAATCCGTATGCATTTTCAAAGGAAAATTTCTCCACCGTCCCCCTTGGTATCCCACGGGCTGTAAGATAGGACCCGAATGCGGCGGCTTTATAGGGATCTCCTAAGGAGGGATCACAGGTGATGCCTCCGTCAAAGTCCGTTCCCCAGGCGATCACATTCTCCCCGCCCAGTTCCAGCATCCGGTAAATGTGGCGGAATAAAAGCTCCCTCTCTCCTTCTCCTCCCCGGTCAGGCACGGAAAGGAAACGGGAATAAAGGTTGATTCCGCAGAGACCTCCCCTCCTTACAAGTTCCTTAAACTGATCTTCTCTGAGGTTTCTGGGATGGTCGCAGCAGGAACGCAGATTGGAGTGAGAGGCCACAAACGGCTTTTTCGCCTGATGGAGCAGATCTGCAAAGCCAGCGTCATTTAAATGGGAGCAGTCTACAATGATTCCCGCCGCCTCCAGTTCTCTTACCGCCTCTTTTCCAAATGCAGTAAGACCTTCCTCAGACGCAGGTCCGCTTCCCAGTTCATTTTTCCCATTCCAGGTCAGGGTCATCATTTTAAAATGTGCAGCCTTGAAATGCCCGATATTCTCCAGCCGTCCGCCCAGGGCAGCCCCTCCTTCAATGGTTCTGATCATTCCCCATTTTCTCTCTTTCAGCCCTTTTTCAAGTTCAGAAAATGAATCTGCCAGAACCGCCCGGCCCTGGGAGTGTTCCACAATCTTTCTGAGATATGCCTCGTGGCGATCCACAAACCAAACGGCCTCCCGGCCCCGTATACTGTCCGGCACCCAAATGGCCATACACTGAACCGCCGCCTTAAGCCGGCTCTGCCCCCTCATATTAAACTGAGCGGTGCTGTTTAAGAGATTTTCTCCCCGTTTCATCAGTTCTTCTATGGTATCGCAGTGAAGGTCAAAAAACTTCATATTCCTCTCTCCTTTGACAGCCGGGCGGCGTACCTTAAACGTCCGCCGCCCCTCTCTTCTATCTGTATATCATACGATACATCCTCCCATTCTTCTACTGTTTTTCCCTCTTTCTTTCATCGATGAGCTTATACAGCTTTCCCAGGGCCTCTTTAATCCCTCCCACCTCATCAATCAGTCCTGCTTCCACCGCCTCTTTTCCTACCAGTACGGTTCCCAGGTCTCTTGTAAGCATCTTTGTGTTGTGCATCAGGGCGAACAGCTGATCATAGGCGATAGCCGAATGATCCGACACAAAGGTCAGAATCCGATCCTGGATCATCTGGAAATATTCGTAAGTCCGCTCAGTTCCGATCACCAGGCCCGTCATACGCACCGGATGGATCATCATGGTGCCCGATGGCACGATGAAAGAATAACCGGATGAGACGGCCAGAGGCACACCGATGGAATGGCTGCCACCTAAGACCAGCGACACCACCGGCAGACTCATGGAGGCAATCATCTCAGCAATGGCAAGGCCCGCGTCCACATCTCCGCCGGACGTATTTAAAAGCACCAGCATCCCATCTATGCTGTCATCATCCTCGATCTGGGCCAGCTTGGGAAGCACATGGTCATAACGGGTACTCTTTGCGGAGCCGGGACTGTTTTCATGCCCCTCCACCTCTCCAATGATGGATAAGAGATGAATCCTGCGCCCTGGGCCGTTTTCCTCCAAGATCATCTGTCCGTATTCCTTTAGCTCTTTATCCTCCTTTTCACGGATATCCCCCTCCGCCTGTTTTACTTCCTGTCTGTTCATACGCAAAAAAGACCGTCCTTTCTGAAAATGTCCCGCGGGAGCCATGAAACCGTTGGCTCCCGCTGTCCTTTCTTCCAGGATAGTCTTTCCTTATTTTACAGCTTTTATTCCTCTTTCTGTTCGCTCCGGGCCACGGGTTAATCCAGCATATTTCGGATCGCCACCGGCGAACGGTAGTTCCATGTGGATATCTTGATCCCGCTCCGCCTGCTGGCCGCATGGACGATCTGGCCATTTCCGATATACATTGCCACATGGTTCACTCTGCCGTTGCTGCCCGCATAGAAAATCAGATCGCCCGGCTTCATATTGGCAGAGGTAACTTTTTTGCCCATCTTGGCCTGAGAGCCGGAGTAATGAGGCAGAGATACGCCGAATTTCTCCATGACTTTCATGGTAAAGCCGGAACAGTCCGCCCCCTTTGTGAGGCTGGTTCCGCCCCAGACATAGGGGTTGCCCACAAACTGCAGGGCATAATTTACCACCTGGGAACGTCGGGAAGCGGAGCCGGAGCTTCCTGAGCCGGAGGATGAACCATCGTCAGCAGGCTTGAACTTGATGGCCTCGTTGATCACATAGCGCACCTCAACGTTATTATCCCTTGTGGAAATATACGCGCTGTCGGATTCACCTCCGTCCTCCTCGTCCACGGAATCCAGATCAATCCTGATCCACCCGTCCGGCGTATTGGGGTCATCTACCACCGGGTATTTCTCATCCTTTACGATCTGGGTCCAGATCTTGGCGTCGGTATTGGGCTCCGTACGGACGTTTAACACATCTGTGCTGATCACCGCCTTTTTGGTGGCGGTCTGCATGGCGATATCCTTAGCCTCCTGACCCGTAGCCGTGTACTGGGGATCGGAAGAAATATAGCCGATGATCGGGCCGGATTTCACCTTATACCATCCGTCTAACGTCTCTAAGATCTCTCCTCCGGCCTTGCTTGTCATCTTTCCGATGATATTTGCATTCCCCTTATCCTCCGGTGAACTGCGGACATTCAGATAGCCGGTCACCTTGGACATAACCAGGTTTTCATACTGATTGATCGCCATGGACTTTTCATCCAGCTTCCGTCCCTCATCCAGAGCATAGCTTACCTGAGCGTATTCCTGTGAAATATAACCGTCTTCGATCTGGATCCAGCCATCCTCCTGGCCCAGCACCTCAAACCGCTGTCCCTCGGATACTGCGCCTACTACATTTTCACTGTTTGTATCATCCGGCGTCTGGCGCACACGCAGGCTTTTGGCTGTGATCACTGCCCGGAGTTTTACATACTCCCTGGCCAGATTTTTTGCATCATCCCCTGTGACCATATACTGGCTGTTGACATAACCCTCGATTCCGCCGGAGCGGATCTTCGTCCAGTCTCCCTCTGTGCCCAGAACCTCGCAGCCTCCCCCGTTAGCTATGGTGCCCAGGATGGTGCCGTCCGTTCCCGGCGTCTCGCGGATATTTACATACCCGGATACCTGGATCAGCCCCAGATTGGTAAAATGGCTCAGCGCCTCCGCCACCTGTGCCTCTGTATCTGCCTCTGCATCCGCCTCTGCCGGCTCTGCCTCGCTGGGAGTTCCCTGCTCCTGGCCGGACGGCCCGCCGCCTGCTCTTCCTGACACCGGCTTTTTAAAATTCTTCACTGCCAGGGCGATAATCCCCGCAGCTGCAATCACTGCCAGGAGCACAAGCAGATATCTGGGATCCATTTTCTGATTGCGTTTCTTTCTCGCCTTGTTCAGGCTGGTTACATAATCCTTATGCTCATGCATATTTTATCTCTCCATCTCAGATTTGATAGCCGTCTGTTCAAGGCAGGACGGCATTTGAATGTACCACGGCTGCTCTGCTTTTCACGGTGCAAATGGCTTAACTGCCCCAAAAAAACAGCCTGTCCTTTTAAGTATATCATAAAGGACAGGCCCAATGGGTTAATTTTTTATGAATTTTTGCGGTAATTTCACCCATTTCCCGGACAAATGAAGGTCAATCAGTCGGCCAGCATCATACGGTCATTGGCAAACTCGCCGCCGCTGGCCTCGGCAAACTTCTGTAAAAGATCGTCTACGGTCAGATTTTTCTTCGCCTCACCCTCCACATCATAAATAATATGACCGTCATACATCATGATCAGACGGTTTCCGATCTGGATGGCATCTTTCATATTGTGGGTAACCATCATGGCTGTCAGTTTCTGTTCCTCCACGATCTCACTGGTCAGATCCAGCACCTTTTTGGCAGTCTGGGGATCCAGCGCCGCAGTGTGCTCATCCAAAAGAAGAAGCTTCGGCTTCTTTAAGGTTGCCATCAGAAGCGTCAGCGCCTGCCTCTGGCCGCCGGATAAAAGCCCTACCTTGGAGGTAAGACGCTCCTCAAGTCCCAGGCCCAGCTTTAAAAGCAGGTCATGGTACAGCTTTCTTTCATGGCCGGTAATGCCGGGCTTTAAGGTACGGCGGGGGCGCCTGCGCGGAGCCCGGCCCCCAATGAAAAACA